>Ga0209331_1000043_pt1 | contig 37374 bp, 39 predicted proteins | sample JacPinW_OM3H0_M3_FD_187971 | JGI IMG/M metagenome (GOLD analysis project Ga0209331, IMG submission 187971) | Forest soil microbial communities from Algoma, Ontario, Canada - Jack Pine, Ontario site 1_JW_OM3H0_M3 (SPAdes) (version 2) | ecosystem: Environmental > Terrestrial > Soil > Boreal...
TTCTTCTCGTACGAACCGCGGCTAACCTACGCGGGCGACATCGAGAGTTCGTTCTGGCAACGGGCGTATGCGGGGTTTGCGCCTTATCTCGCCAATTACGACGACCTGAACACCTGGCTGCTCATTCGAGCGGATCATCACCCGGCGAAAAACGATCATTTCGTCGTCACACCCGTCCTGCGTTTTTTCTATAAAACCATCTGGCTCGAAGTCGGATACAGCAGCAACAACCACGTCATGGTCAACTGGACCGTGCAATTCTGAAGGAGGAAATATTATGCGTCACAAACTATTAACACTTATCATTCTGGCCGGGCTGTCGGGCTCGGTCTTCGCCGAAACAATCCACACAACCGTCAACGGGATGGTTTGCGCTTTTTGCGCGACTGGAATCGAAAAAACATTCCGCAAGCAACCCGAGGTCGCGACTGTCAAAGTCGATCTGCACACGAAACTCGTCACCATTACGACGAAGCCGGGCCAGACGCTCGGCGACGAAAAGATAAAAGAAGTCGTGACCTATTCCGGCTACACGATGGGAAAGATCGTGCGAGAAAAGTGACCTAGCAGCCGCAATCCTTCCCACACTTGCATTCCTTGTTGTCGTTCATCGGACACTTCTTGCCGGTCTTTTTGCAGTTCGGTTTGTCCGCGGCAAAGGAGACGGTGCACATGGCAGCGACCAGGATCGAGAAGAGGATTTTCGTGTAGTTCTTCATAGGCGCATCCTCTCGCGCCGGCATTGAATAGGCGAGCAGAAAAGACTGCCGATTTGCTGAAACCAATTGCCACGCCGATGACCACGGGTGTAATCAGCAACTCACATGGTCGATTCCGCCAAATCGGTTCTGATCGTCGAAGACGAGCGTGATGTTGTCGATCTTCTCCTGCTGAACCTGCGCAAAGCGCGCGGATTCACTGTTTCGGTTGCGACCGACGGCGCGGCCGGTTTGCACAAAGCGCGCACCGAAAAACCGGCGTTCATTATTCTCGATCTTATGTTGCCGAAAATGTCCGGCCTGGAAGTTTGCAAGATCTTGAAAAGCGACCCGGCCACGCGCGACATCCCGATCATGATGTTGACGGCGAAGGCGCATGAAGTCGATCGCATCGCCGGTTTGGAATTTGGGGCGGATGATTATGTGACCAAGCCGTTCAGTCCGCGCGAAGTTGTGCTACGGATCCAGGCGATCCTGCGCCGGGCGAAAGATCAAATGGGCGAAGAGCCCGTCAGCGCGGGCGCGATTACCATCGATCCGGCGCGGCATCACGTTTCCATCGCGGGCAAACGCGTCCATCTCACCAGCATCGAGTTCAAACTATTACGCACGTTGCTCCAGCGGCGCGGACGTATGCAAACGCGCGACCGTTTGCTCAACGACGTGTGGGGCTACGAAAGCATCATCGATACCCGCACGGTCGACACGCATGTGCGACGGCTGCGGGAAAAACTTGGCGCGGCCGGCGACGCTATCGAAACGGTGCGCGGTTTCGGTTATCGTTTTCGCGAGGGATAATTCCGAATGTTCGAAATGAACCGGGTTTTGATCGGGGCGATCGCGGGATCGGCCATCGTAATCCTATTCGCTCTGATCGTGTGGCGAAAATGGATCGCGCCCTGGCGCAAATTTCAAGAATTGATCGAGCAAATCGTGCAGGGCGAAAAGCCTTCCACTTTTCTTGTCGGTGGAGGCGTGAAATCGCGACGGGCCGGACTTGCCCTGGAGGAGCTTTTCAATCGGCATCGGCAACTCGCGCAACAATTGGTCGGCCGCGTCGCCGAAGCCGAGACGATTTTGGGTGCGATGCAGGACGGCTTGCTCGTGGTCGACGCCAACCGTCACGTCCTTCTCGTCAATCGCACCTTCCGGGAATTGTTCGGCCTCGATCAAATCCCCGTCGGCGCGCCGGTGTTGGATGTCATCCGCAAGCCGGAGTTGGACCGCTTGATCGCGGAAGCGTTGCACACTGGCGTCGGACGCGACAGCGAAATGACCGTCGCCGATCCGCAGAAAAAGTTACCGCGCCAAATGCAACTCAGCGCCGTGCCGATGAAAGACGATAACGATCACACTCCCGGCGTCGTTGTCCTCTTCCATGACATCACGGAACTGAAGCAGGCGGACGAAATCCGGCGTGAATTCGTGGCCAACGTTTCGCACGAACTGCGCACGCCGTTGTCGATCTTGCGTGGTTACATCGAGACCTTGCGCGACGATCCACACACATCGCGCGACGAGATGCGGCGCATTCTTGAAGTGATGGAGAGACATTCGCGGCGTCTCAATCTCCTGGTGGACGATCTGCTCGCGCTCGCGCAACTCGAATCGGGCAAATCCGATCTGCAAGTGTCGAAGGTGCGCGTGGACGATCTTTTTTTTACCCTGGCGCGGGATTGGGAAAAGAAATTGGCGGAAAAAAACCTGCATGTCGTTGTCGATCTTGCACCGGACGTGCGCGTGATCTCGGCCGATCCGACGCGTCTCCAGGAAATCCTCTACAACTTGCTCGACAATGCCGTGAAGTATTCCTCGCCCGGCGCCGAGATCCGGTTGCACGCGCAGCGGCGCGACGGGCAGGTCGCCCTGACCGTGAGCGACACCGGCGTCGGCATCGGCCCGGATGATTTACCGCGGATCTTCGAGAGATTTTATCGCGTGGACAAGGCGCGCAGCAGCGAGCTCGGTGGCACCGGCCTCGGTCTTTCGATTGTTAAACACATCGCGCAGTTGCATGGCGGCAGCGTCGAGGCGGAAAGCGAACCGGGCCACGGCACAACCATCCGCGTGCTCTTGCCGGTCGAGATTCCGACGAAAAAGGACGCCGTCACAGAATCGTAACATTAATTGGTTTGCCCGCGCGAAGCGCCCTTCGCATCGTCGAGTTTATGGAGTCTCTCGCGGCGCGATCGCCGGCCGAAATCGGAACAGAAGCGACCCGACGGGCGCGAGTCACATTCGAGCGGGTGATCAAAGGTTTCTTCGCCAGCAACGCGCTTGTCGCGATCGTCGTCCTGGCCCTAATCACGATTTTTTTGTTCCGCGAAGGATTCGGTTTCTTTGGCCAAAATCTAAAGAACCTTCGCCTCTATCGTCGGGCCGGGCTTGAGTTCGTCGATATTATTCGTGCCCAGACCGAGCAACACGCCGCGCTCTCTCGAAAGTTGAGCGATATCCGCTTGCAGGAAGTCCGCGCGCAAGCGGATGAAAACTCTCTGGCGGCGTTCGATCAATTCGCCACCGCCTTCAGCGACGCAGGCGAAGAACTCAACGGTCTCGTTTCGGATACGAACGATCAGGCGCTCGCCCTGCGTGATTCGCTAACGGGAACGCACACCGAATCGGAAGTGGATGCGAAGGATAGTGTGGCGCCGGTGCCGCCGGTCGACCAGGCGCAAGGCATGGTCGCGCTGCGTTCGGCCACCGACAAATTCGAACAGATTGCCCCGGCGCTGAAAGCAAAGATCGACAATCTCCTGCTCGCGCCGCCGCCGTTAACTAGCACGAAGGCGCGTCAATCATTTGAAAACTGGAAAGGCAAGACGCGCGAATATCTTGCGCAGGTTCCCGCGGCCGCGCGGCAACTTCGCGAATGGGATCCGCAGAAACCGGTCCCTGCTTATCGCGCGGTTACTTCATTTCTTTTCGGCCCCAACTGGGTCACGGCGAGCTTCTGGCAGGATTGGTATGGCATTATTCCATTGCTCGTTGGATCGATCATGGTCGCTGTCGTCGCGTTAGTGATCGCGGTGCCGCTCGGTGTGGCATCGGCGATCTATGTTAGCGAAGTGGCGCATCGCAGCGAGACGCGCCTGATCAAACCCTACATCGAATTTATTTCGGCCATTCCATCCGTGGTGCTTGGTTTTTTCGGAATCGCTGTTGTCGGCGAAGCGGTGCGCGCCTTATCACGATTGTCGATCTTCAGCTGGGTGCCATTTTTTCCAATCAGCGAACGGCTCAATGTTTTCACCGCGGGATCTTTGCTCGCGCTCATGGCGGTGCCGACTATTTTCACCCTCGCCGAAGACGCGTTGCGCAATGTCCCGCGAGGATTCAAGGAAGCGTCCTACGCGCTGGGTGCGAACCGGCTACAAACGATCGTGCGCGTGCTGGTGCCGGCATCGCTTTCCGGAATCATCTCGGCGGTTTTGCTTGGTTTGGGCCGCGTCATTGGCGAGACGATGGTGGTGTTGCTTTGCGCGGGGAATCGGATCGCCATTCCCGATTTCACCCAGGGTCTGGGCGCGTTTTTTCAACCGGTCCACACCATGACTGGAATTGTTGCGCAGGAAATGGGCGAGGTCGTGCGCGGCAGCATTCATTACCGCGCGCTTTTCATGGTTGGCCTTGTTCTCTTCGTCCTCACCCTTGGCATCAACTATCTCGCGCAAAGAATTGTCAGTCGCTACCGGATGAGCATTGGTTGAAATGAACGCCGACGCTCAAAATCAAAAACGCGTTCGCGCAATCGAGCGCATCGTTTTCTGGAGTTTTCGGCTCGCGACATACTTCATCCTCGCTTGCGCCACCTATGTTTTCCTCGACATCGGGATCAAAGGCGGCCGGACCGTGTTCATGAGAACGGCCCCATTCATCAACTTGAAGTTCCTGACGACAGGGCCGCAAACGCTTTACGTGTTCGATTATGACGGAAAAAAAATGGAACTGAGCGACCGCGAGTTCCGCGCATGGAAAACAACGCATAATGAGGATGTCGATGTAACGACTATCTCGTACTCGGCCGGCGGCATCTGGCCCTGCATCGTCGGCACAGCCCTGCTCGTTGTCGGCTCGATGACCCTCGCGCTCTTCATCGGTATCAGCAGCGCCATTTATCTTAGCGAGTACAGTCGCAATGGGCCTTTCATCCGGCTAGTTCGTGTCGCGATTCTGAACCTGGCCGGTGTGCCATCGATCGTGTTCGGACTTTTCGGATTCGGGCTCTTCGTCATTTTCTTTGGCTGGAACGTTTCGCTGCTGGCCGGTTGGTTTACTCTCGGACTGATGGTCCTTCCATCCATTATCACTGCCAGCGAAGAATCGCTCCGGGCCGTGCCCCAAGGTTTGCGCGAAGGCTCGCTCGCGCTCGGCGCGACCAAATGGCAGACCATTCGCAAAAATGTTTTGCCCTACGCGCTGCCCGGAATTTTGACCTCCTCTATTCTCGGGATCGCGCGCGTGGCAGGCGAAACTGCACCGATCATGTTCACTGCCGCCTACGCCATGCGCGATGAAATGCCATGGCACGTCAGTCGTTGGACCGATTTCTTTTTTCAGGGCGTCATGGCTTTGCCTTATCACATTTATGTGGTCAGCTCGAAAATTCCGCAAAATGAATACACCGAGCGCGTGCAATACGGCGCCGCCTTCGTGTTTCTGGTGGTGGTGCTGCTGATCGCGCTAACTTCTATTATCTTGCGAGAACGAACCAGGAGCCGCTTATCATGGTAAGCTTATTAAAGATGCCCGAGACCTTGTTACAACGCACGCCCCGCCAAAGCACCAACGCCGCGCCCGAGGAAGCGAACGACACGGCCATGATTGAGATGCGCGATGTCGATTTTGCCTACGGCGATAATCAGGTGTTGTTCGAAGTCGATCTTACCATCCCAGCGCGCGCGATCACTGCATTCATCGGGCCGTCCGGTTGCGGCAAGACGACGCTGCTTCGCTGCATCAATCGTATGAACGATTTGATCGATGGCGCCCGTATTACTCAGGGCACGATCTTGATCGACAACATCGACATCAATGCGCCCAGCGTCGACGTGGTCGATTTGCGTCGCCGCGTCGGAATGGTTTTCCAAAAATCGAATCCCTTCCCGAAATCGATCTACGACAATATCGCCTATGGTTTGCGCATTGCCGGAGTGACCAAGCGTTCGCGCATCGATGAGGCCGTCGAAAAAAGTTTGCGTGCGTCCGCGCTTTGGGACGAAGTGAAAGACCGGCTCGAGACGAACGCGTTCGGATTGTCCGGCGGACAACAACAGCGCCTTTGCATCGCGCGCGCTCTCGCCGTCGAGCCTGAGATCGTCCTGATGGACGAACCATGTTCCGCGCTCGATCCGATCGCGACGGCCAAAATCGAAGAGCTCATCTATCAGTTGAGGACGCAATATACCATCGTGATCGTGACACATAACATGCAACAGGCCGGCCGCGTCTCCGATCACACCGCGTTCTTTTATCTCGGCCGCTTGATTGAGTTTGGACCGACCACGAAAATCTTTACCAATCCGAGTGAGCGCCGGACAGAAGATTATATTACCGGCCGGTTCGGCTAATTGAGAGATGATCGCTCAAAAACATATCCTTGGCACATTCGACGAAGCGCTCGCCTCGTTGCGCAACAACGTGCTAATGATGGCTGGGCTGGCCGAGCGCAGCCTCGACCGCGCGATCAAAGGCCTGGAGCAACGCGACGACGACCTTTGCGCAAACGCGATCGCCGATGATGAAGAGATCGATCAGCTCGAAAAGCAGATCGACAAGGACGGTGTCGACGTGCTGCTGCGATTTCAACCGGTCGCATCCGATCTGCGCCGGGTTGTTTCGGCGATGAAACTTTCGCCCAACATCGAACGTGTGGGAGATCAGGCGACGAACATCGCCCGCCGCGCGCGAAAGTTGAATCGGCATCCGCCCTTGCCCGAAACGGCGTTGATCAAACCGATCTACGCGCACGCCATCTCGATGTTCAAGGACAGTATCGACGCGTTCGTCCGCGAAGATGTGGAGCTGGGCCGGTCGATCATTCCACGCGACGACGTTCTCGATGAAATGAACAGGTCGGCTAACCGCGCCCTGATCGAGCGCATGGCGCAAGACCCGGACCAGCTTCGCGGATACCTCAATTTGATCTTCGTTTCACGCTGCCTCGAGCGGGTCGGCGACCACGCCACCAACATTGCGGAGGATGCCGTCTACGCGGCGGCAGCGGAAGACATTCGACATCAATCCATGCCGGCACGGGCCTGAAAAGGGCGCGCTGCTGGTATGAATCGTTGGACTCGGGTGCGCGAAGGTCGATTGTCGATCTTGCCCTAAATGCCGCAAACCAATCTCAAAGTCAGCACGGATGGAGCGGAGACACCGGTCGTGTCTCCGGCGATCGAGACACCCGTGCGAGAGCGTTCCGACCCCGCGAATTTCATCAATCGCGAACTGAGCTGGCTTGAATTTAATCGGCGCGTTTTGGAAGAAGCGCAGGACCCGACCCAGCCGTTGATCGAGCGGGTCAAGTTTCTCACCATTTTCAGTTCGAACCTGGACGAATTCTTTGAGATTCGCGTCGCCGGCATCAAACAACAGATTGCGAGCGAGACGAGCGGGGTCGGGCCGGATGGATTGAGTCCGACAGAGACGTTTAACAATATTCAACGAGTCGCGCGGGAGCTGGTCGCGACGCAATACAAACTTTGGAAAGAGGAGATATTGCCCGAGCTGGCCAAGAACGGGATTCGGGTCCAGGAAGTGGCACAGCTCAACGCGAAGCGCGCAGTCTGGGCGCAGCGTTACTTCCAGCAGGAAGTCTTCCCCATGCTGACGCCGCTCGCGGTCGATGCCAGTCATCCTTTTCCGCAACTCTTGAATAAGAGCCACAACTTGCTCGTGCGGGCGAAAACGCAGCGTGGTGGCGAACCGCTGCATGCCATCGTCCAGGTCCCGCGCGTGATTCCACGTCTGATTGCTCTGCCGCGTGGGAAAGATGAGCCGTGGACTTACATTTATCTTGCCGATCTGATCAAGCACCACATCGCCGAATTGTTCGCCGGCCTTATTCTCGAAGGCGTTCATGCGTTTCGCGTTACCCGTAACAGCGACCTTTATATCGACGACGAAGAAGCGGAGAATTTGCTCCGCACCATCGAACAGGAATTGCGGCGCTCGAGTCGTGGCAATGCCGTCCGCCTGGAAGTCGAAGCAGACTGTCCGAAAGATTTTCGCGATCTGCTGCTCGAATTTTTCGAGCTGACCGATGCCGACGTTTATAAACTGGACGGGCCTCTGTCGATGGCGCATCTCGCGCCCCTCATTACGAATGACGCTTTTGCCAAACTAAGAGATCGACCGTTCCAGCCTGCGCGCGACCCGGCGCTCCCGCCGCACGCCGATGTTTTCGAAGTAATGCGGCGACAGGACGTTTTGTTGCATCACCCCTACGATGGTTTCGACCCGATCGTCGAATTGATTGAAGAAGCGGCGCAAGATCCACAGGTCCTCGCCATCAAAATCACGCTTTACCGCACGAGCGGCGATTCGCCCATCGTGGAAGCGCTCATCGACGCCGCGACCGCCGGAAAACAAGTCACCGCCATCGTCGAGTTGCGCGCCCGGTTTGACGAAGCGGTCAATATCCAATGGGCGCGTCGTCTGGAAGAAGCCGGCGCGCACGTCATTTACGGCGTGGTTGGTTTGAAGACGCATTGCAAAGCGCTCTTGATCGTGCGGCGCGACACCGACCGTTTGCGTCACTACGTCCATCTCGGCACCGGCAATTATCATCCGCGCACCGCTCGCACCTACACCGATTTCAGTTTCCTCACTTGCGAGCCGGAATTGACCGACGAAGTGGCGATAGTTTTCAACACGCTCACCGGCCTTTCCGGTTATCCCGGGTTGAAGAAATTAATGGTTGCGCCGTTCGATTTGAAACAACGCTTGCTCAAGTTGATCGAACGCGAGCGCGACCACGCTTTGGCCGGCCGCCCGGCCCGCATCATCGCCAAGCTGAACTCGCTCGTCGATCAGGAGGTGATCGAAAAACTCTACGAAGCTTCCCAGGCCGAAGTGGAGATTGATTTGATTGTGCGTGGGATTTGTTGTTTGCGGCCCAAAATTCCCGGCTTGAGCGAAAACATCCGCGTCTTCAGCATCGTTGGCCGATTCCTCGAGCACAGCCGCATCTATTACTTCGCGAATGGCGATCAGCCGGAAGTGTTTCTCGCCAGCGCCGATTGGATGCCGCGGAATTTTCTACGGCGTATTGAGATTGCCTTTCCATTGGCGGATCCGGCTTTGCGCGATCGAATCATTAACGAAGTGCTGCCGAATTTTTTGCATGATCGCGTCAAGTCGCGTGAGCTGCAGCCGGATGGGAGCTACCGGCGCTTGAAGCCGGAAGGGAAGGAACCGCGGGCCCAGGCACAATGGCACTTTCGCGAGCGCTCCCGGGAGCGGGTGAAGAAGGCCCGTCCGAAACCCGAGTCTGCGCCAAAACTGGTTCCGATTACCGTCGCGACCGTGAAGCAGCCGTGACCAAAGACATTTTAGTCATCGATATCGGCGGGTCGAATGTGAAGCTGATGATTTCGCATCGCGTCAAACGAAGGAAGTTTGAATCCGGACCGGAACTGACCCCGCGCCGGTTCGTCGCCGAAACAAAAAAGCTGGTCAAGGACTGGAAGTTCCGCGCCATCGCGATCGGTTTTCCAGCGCCGATTAAGAACGGCAAAATTGCAGACGAGCCGAAAAATCTCGGAAAAGGCTGGGTCAGATTTGATTTTCGAAAAGCTTTCGGCAAACCGGTCCGCCTCATCAACGACGCGGCCATGCAAGCCCTTGGAAGTTATCGGGGCGGCCGCATGCTCTTTCTCGGTTTGGGGACGGGGCTTGGATCGGCGTTGCTGTGGAATAAAACGGTCCTCTCGCTCGAGCTGGGCGATCTTCCTTACATCGACAATTACTCGCTGGAAGATTACCTCGGCGACGCCGGCCTTGAAGGTCTGGGGGCCAAAGAATGGGAGGACGAAGTGCAACGCACTCTGCCGCGATTGAAAAAAGCGTTCATTGCCGATTACGTTGTGCTGGGCGGCGGAAACGCCAAGTACATCGACAAGCTGCCCAAGGATGTCGAGCTTGGGCATAACCGCAACGCTTTCACGGGCGGCTGCCGGCTTTGGCAGAATGACGCGCGCACGCGTCGCGCGACCTGGAGGATCATCTGAATTTTTAGTATGGCTGGCTCGAAGATTGACCTGATTTTTTTCCGGCACGGTCTGGCTGACTGGCCTCATTGGAAAGGATCGGACGACGATCGTCCGCTCAACGAGGAGGGGAAAAAAGAAACCCATCGAGTGGCAGCGTTCCTGGCTGAGGTTGGACTTGCTCCGCAGAAAATCCTAACGAGCCCGCTCCCGCGCGCATCGCAGACCGCCGATATCGCGGCCGAATATATCAAAGCGCCAATCGAGATAGCGAAATGTTTGGCCAAAGGTTTCAGCGTTCGCAAACTGAAGGATCTGGTCGAAGCGGCAGACTCCGACAGCATCATGCTGGTCGGACACGAACCAGACTTCAGTTGGGTCATCGAGAAGCTGACCGGTGGCGACATTAAGTTGCGCAAATCCGGCGTCGCTCGGGTCAGCCTTGATCGAAAAAAAATGAGAGGCCGTTTGCATTGGCTCCTTACGCCGGAACTCTGTCGATCTAAGGCGAACTGACGCATCGCTTCGTTTGGGGTCGGCACGGCGATCGTGGTTAGAAGCCTCAAGATCGAACGCAAGAGTGGCATGGTTTTAGCAGCATCTTGTGCCAAATGGCGAAAGTTTTTGGAGCTGCGGGTCAACACGCGGGTAAACAATCGGTTGCGGCGTTCAAACAAATGTTCTCCACCCTGCTCATTCTTGGAATTGTAGTCGCCTTTTGCATGGGTGTAATGATGACCTTCTTCCTGACAACCCATCGCAGTCTCGGCTGGTTGTTCTTACCGGCTGTGACTGCCGTCTTGCTCTGGCGGATTGCGCACTACGCAAACCGGCGTGTCGAGAAGCACGAGACAAAAAGGTTGAACTGGCGAAAGGGCGCGTTGGGCGAATATGAAGTTGGAGCCGAGTTGGAACGACTCTCAAACGAATTTTTTATCTTTCATGATGTAAACACAAAGAAGGGTAATTTCGATCATGTAGTTGTTGGTCCGACCGGTCTGTTCGCAATCGAGACGAAAAATTGGAACGGTTTAATCGAAGCTGACGCAACCGGTGAGCTCAAAAGAAACGGCAAGGCTGTATCCAGCGGTCACGTCGGAAAATTTCTGCGACGAACGATGATGCTGCGTGATCAGCTCGTAAGTCTGACGCAGTCGAGTGGGCTGTACGTTCGCTCCGCGATGGTCTTTCCGAATGCACATGTTGCCGCAAAATTTGGAGATACCGGACATGTGCACTGTATGGGGCTCAATCGGCTTAGGGACTACATCGACAATGCCGAATTTTCGCAAAAATTCAGTAGAGACAACATTGATGTCTTGGTTCGAGCGCTCAATGGGATCGCGGGAATGGACCATACGTTCGCTTTCGCCTCGTCGATAAGACAGGCAGCTATTTCCAATCCTGCGTAAAGATCGAGATGCGTTTGGCAAACGCCTTCCGGGGCTCAGCATAAAAACGTCGGCCAAGTTCGGTCGCGTCGCGCTGTAACTTTTTGTTCCGCTTCCGAATCAACTTCTGCAATTTCGCGCGCTCGTTCTCTAACGATGGGTCGCCCTGTTCGCAGTCCAGGCGTTCCTGCAGAAAAACGAAATCGTGATGCTGACCAAGCAATTCGCCCAGCTTCCTCGCATCGTTCGCGATTTGTTCGAGGACGACGCGATTGAGCGGCGCGAAAATGCGCAACTGGTACCAAAGTTCTTTCACCTCTTTGCGCCAGGCGTGAAAATTCTTCGGCGTCGGTTTTTTCAAGGCCCGCGCCAGCGCGGACTGGCCACGCCGATAAGATGCGGCGACCGCGTTGCCAATTTGTTTCCAACGCAGATGTTTCAGGTTCCAGCGCGAGATGCGTTTCGCAATTGCCTTGAGGCGCGGGACGACTTGTTTTTCCCAACCGGCGGCGGCCGCGGCAAAGCTTTCCGCTTCGAGCGCGAGCAGGTCTTCAATGCGTTGCAAGACTTTCCCAAAGGCATCGTCGCCAAGTTGCTTGCGAATCTGAATAACGGTTTGGAGTCGGACGTGCGCATCGCGGACACCGGAAACAACTTTTGCGATCTGCCGGATGGAACGGTCTTCAAGGAGATGTCGATCTTTCCCAACCTCGTCGGCCACCAGCCAAAGCGCCGCGCGCAGTTTCTTCAGGTGCTTGCGAAATTCGTGCACGGCCACTCCACGATTCCGCGGCGAGCGCCGGGTTTCCTTCAGCGCCGCCTCGATCTCTTCGCGAAAAATTCTGTGCAGCCCATCAGCAAGTCCCTCTCCCGATTTTAATCGGTAGCTCATTCCGGAGCGGGTCGCTACTCCGTGGCGAGTCTGACGTTGCTGTAACGCTTGACCCCAGTGACCTCGGCGCCGAACCAGGGCGGCGGTTTGAATTTTCGGCAACTTGCTCGCGAGGGAAACTCTACTTCGGCCACGATCAAACCCTCATGCTCACCGCGGTAGATGTCGATCTCGATGACGAGATTTCTCCAGGGAATGTAGTAGCGGACTTTGCGCAACCGTCGTCCGCGCGTCGCCGGCCAAAGTTCGGCGAACTGTTTCGCGCTCAGTCTGATTTCGCGTTCTTCGCGCGATGTGCCGCGGCCGACCTTGAACGTGAGAGTGGTGGCAGATTTTCCTTTTTTGCGGAGCCGAACGTGTCGCCCGCCGGGCTCCGTCGCGAGATATCCTTGCGCGATCGGATAATGCCTCGAGCGCAGTATTTCTACCGGCAACCCCTTGATCAGAAACTTCCGCTCGATCTCGCGACCCTTCACGAGCGCAGTTCGACGGCGCAATGTTGGTCGCAAAATTCGCGCACTTTGTGCTCGATTTCTTCGAGGATTCGACGCGTGGCGGCCAGTCTTTCTTCGTGTCTGCCCTCCAGCTTCGATGGATCCTCAAACGCCCAGTGCAGTCGCGTCGTCACGCCCGGAAAAATCGGGCAGCCTTGCGCTTCCGCTTCGCTGCAAACCGTGATCACATAGGCAAATAACTGTCCCGACTTGAAAACATCGAAAACGGCTTGCGTTTTATTTTGCGAAATGTCGATCCCGATCTCGCGCAGCGCTTCGACCGCGAGCGGATTGAGCGTGCCCGGCTCGAGCCCGGCGCTTTGTGCTTCAAAATATTCGCCGCAAATTTTGTTCAGCAGAGCCGCCGCCATCTGACTACGGGCGCTGTTGTGCACGCAAATAAAGAGAACTTTCTTTTTCATGACCCTACGTCGGCAAGATCGACAATCTGTTGCCGTGTCCTTTTCTAGGTCAAAAATTTAACTGTTACAATCCCGTAACAAACAATGTCGGCGGAGCCCGGCAGAGGGCATTCGCGAGTTTCAGCTCACCGTGCGATTGAGAAATTCATTGAGCGCGCTGGCGGCCGCGAGGATGGGCCAGGCGGAGAGCGCCGCCATGATGGCAAATAGCAAGACTTCGATCGCGAGCTGCCACGGCGTTTCGTGCGCGAAATAGTTGCGCGTTAAACCGCGGAACGAGCGGAGCATTGTCGATCTTGTGGTTTGCCTGTCCGTTCTTTCTTTGCTTGTGGTCGCGTTCATACTGATGCTTCGATAAACCGCGCACGGCCCTGTGTCAGGTTACGATTGGCTAAGATCGACGTGACAATCCGGTGACGCACACCGAAGCGGGCAGACTTCCTCGGACTAATCCGATCTTGCCACCAAGTCCGGTTCTTCTGGCGGAACAAGATCGGCCGTCCTCTTTTGCGTGATGGCGACGTGCATTCCGATGTGCACAAGGTCGTAAAGTGCGATGACATCGCGCGAACGCATGCGGATGCATCCAAAACTTGCTGGTTTGCCGATGCGCTTTTCTTCCGAGGTCCCGTGAATGTAGATGCAGCGATCGTGCGCGCCGTGGTTTTGCACTTCCATGCCGCGCAACCAGATCACGCGCGAGACGATGGCGTCGCGTCCCGGCGCATTCGCGTTCACGATTTCGCCGGTAGAAACGCGGTTCTTGATCACCGTGCCGCTGGGGAGTTTGTCGCCGAACTTTCCCGAGACGAATAAAACACCCAGCGGTGTGCGATAACTTCCGGACGAGTCGCCAATTCCAAACTTTGAGGTGGAAACTGGATAACGTGCGACAAGTTTTCCACGATCGAGCACGGCCAGCTCCTGATCGGGCACACTGACCACAATTTCGCGGCCGGCAGAAGACGCGTGCGTGCGTTGAACCAAGGCAACGATTACCAGCGCAACCAGAAAGATGCGGCGAACGGTTTGGTTCATGGAAGCGCGCTCGACAAATCGCGGACGTTTGATCGCCCGGGAACGGCGAAGGCGGGATAAGTCACGAGCTCGATCGTGCCGTCGTAGCGTTCGATCAGCGCGGTGCAGCTTTCGACCCAGTCGCCGCAATTGTAGTAAGTGACGCGGCCGAATTGATGGATCGCCACGCTGTGAATGTGTCCGCACAAGACGGCGTCGACGGCGAAGCGCTCGGCATAGCGCACAATCGCCTTTTCGAATTCGCCGATGAAGTTGACCGCGTCTTTGACGCGTTTCTTGGCATAAGCGCTGAGCGACCAGTAACCCAAACCGAAACGGCGCCGGAAAAAGTTGATCGCGGGATTGAGCGAGAGCAAAAACTGGTAACCAACATCGCCGATGTAAGCGAGCCACTTCACGTTTTGCACGACGGTGTCGAGCTCGTGGCCGTGGATGATCAACATGCGCCGTCCGTCGGCGGTTTTGTGAATGGCGTGCTTTTGGATCGAGATGTTTCCGTAGCTCCCGCCAAAGGTGCTGACGAACTCATCGTGGTTGCCCGGGATGTAAACGACCGGCACGCCCTTGCGCGCTTTGCGCAGGATTTTTTGGATGACGTCGTTGTGCTGCTGCGGCCAAAAGCGATTGCGGCGCAATTGCCAGATGTCGATCAAATCGCCGACGACATAAAGTTTATCGCAATCGTAATCGCGCAGGAACTCCAGCAACGCGCCCGCGTTGCTCGCGCGCGTGCCGAGATGCACATCTGAAATCCAGGCCGTGCGAACGCTCTGGCCGGTTCTGGATTCAGCCCGGAGAGGATCTCGGTCTACTGAGGGAAACGAAAATCGCGGAACAAGTTCGGCCTGCATTTCTCGTTACGCGCAAGCGTAACGTCAGGCGGAAGGCGCTCGCAAAAGAAGTATTGTTACGTTTCGGTGACAACTACGTCCTCGCCTAGATCCGTTTCATAACTAGAATTCAAAGTTATGGCGCCCGAGCCGGGACCATGATCCGCAGGATCGGGATTCCGTTCACATTCTTTAATGGAAAATAGATCCTGTGCGTTTTCGGATCGACAGAAACGCTGTGACTATTCGGACCTACCTCCGTGTCGCCGATCTTTCGCAGTTGATCATCGACGCATTTAAATACGGACACGACGCCCGACTCGCATGCGACGTAGAGAATTTGTAAGTCGCGGTCGAAAGCAAGAACGTCCGGGCCTCGCCCGACCGGATAGATCGCCTCAACGGCATGGGCCTTAAGGTTGAAGACGATCAGCTTGTTGTTTCCCTCGCAAGCAATGTAAGCCTTGCTGTGTTTGTCATCGATATAGAAACCGTGGGGATGTTCGCTTCCGGGTAAGGCGTAGCGCGCCTGAATTTTGTCAGTTAGCGGGTTGATTTCCACGAATTCATTCCGCGTCTGAACGCAGGCGTAAACTAGATGCGAGACTGGGTCATATTGAGTGTTACCGACCTCGCCTCCCATTTTGATTGTGTCGATTCGTTCATTGTTCCGAGCATCTATTACTGTCTCCACTCCGCCACTTTCGTCCGAAGCAAATAGCTTCCGGGTTTCAGGCGAATAGGCCAATCCATCTGGGAAATTCCCGCCGGGGATTCTTTTTACCACCGCGAGCTTCTCCGTATCGATCACAGCAATCTCGTGATTGCCGGCCACGCTTGCATAAAGAGTCTTCAGCGATGGCACCACCAGAACACCGGTTACGGTTGGTAATCCCGGCACGGTCGCCACCACCTTATCAGCCTGAGCGTCAAAGACGACTACGTCTCCGTCGCCCATGTGCGACAGATATAATCGATTCATGGTAGCGTCGAAGCTTTGGTAATCGAAACGTGTCGCGCCACCCGGAAGTGGCACGTCTTTCACTCGTGCGAGCAGCTTTTTGGTGTCCGCTGCGCTAATGCTCTGGGTGCAGACCAGCGAAAGAAACGCGGTAACCGCGACTAAGAAATAAACACATGAGCGTGCTTTCATTGGAGTCTGCAACCGACGCAAATGTCGGTTTTCAATTTCACAGCGGTGTAGTGACGCCGGATAATCCGGCAGTCAGGAGCGCACCTTGGATTGCTTCGGCCAGTTTCTTGGCCGGCCCTCTGCCCCAGTAGTGGAAAAACAAAATGCGTGGCTGCTCATGCGTCATGTGCGAGTGGATGGCGACAATATTGATTCCGCCAACGCGCATTGCTTTCAGCGCCGATTGCAGTTGATCTTCAGTGACTGCAAAATCTCCGTCGACTAGCGCATTGTCGTCGCCGCCGGCGAAAGCCATCCAGGTGTTCACGCCCATGGCGTTGTCGATCTTGACGCCATGCATAGTCGCTGGATGGCCAATCGAGAATTTCACCATTCCGTTGTTGGCTTCACCGGTTAGGCCGAAAATTTTGTTGAGCGGGTCGACCGAAATCGAATTTTTCTCCGGCAACACAGTTGCGCCGAAAGAATCTTTTGGCTGCGGATTGGCCGCCCGCACTTCTTTGATCTTGTCGTAAACTTTACGCACCGCGCCAGCAAGTTCCTCGACCGTTCCCTGGCCTTCGATGTGCATGAAATAAACTTTCGGATGATCGAAGAAGAAATGATTGTGCAGCGCCGTGACGCTGAGGCCGTTGTCGAGGGCGGCGGACATGGCGGGATTCGCTTCATCTTCGAAAAGCACGGTATCGCCCATTACCATTGCCTCCGTGTGCGAACCTTGCGTGAATGCCACCCAAGTTCCGAGGCCCATGAAAGGCGGCATCGTCCATCCGTCGACCGCAACCTTCACATCCGCACGCGGGAACGTGACTCGATAGACGCCCTCTTTCTCCACCAGTTTGCCTTTGAGTCCGGTCATATTGTCGATCTTGGCGGTATCGAGAGCACCGGGAGCGATGCGAATGCCTACGATAAGAATTAGAATTGGCAGCAATTTCATCTTGTGAACTTACAGCAACTCAATCACTTCGTCGAAGACTCCACTTCGCTCGAACCGATCGGGGAGCGTAAATTTCAACTTGCAAGAAAAACAAAACGGGCGGGCATAACGCCCGCCCGCTGCTTGCCACCGTATGAACAAATTGCGGTTTCTACAGTACCCGGTGGGAAGTGGGATCGCTCCAGTCGGAGTAGCCGGGCGCGCGGCGCCGCCTAAGGCGCGGATCTCGATCTTGTACATTTTGCCGGGCTCCGTAACGGCAGATGACAAATGGCGGCAAAAGGAGATTCGTTACGTTTCTGTGACGAGATCGCCGACCGACCTACTTACTCTTGCGATCGAGAAGGCGGCTCAGCTTTGAGATTGAAAGTGTGCTGTAAAGCTCCTCCAACTCGGTGCCGAGAACAGCGCAAAAATACAAAAGCTGAAAATCTTTTACGTAAGCTTGCTGCGCTTCGATCTTAGCGAGCCAGCTGCGCGTACAGTCCCAGCCGTTGACCTGAAGTTTGGCCGCGAGTAATTCCTGGCTCCAGTCTCGCTCATTTCGCAATCTCCGGATGACTGGCCCGACGACGTTTCTTACGGTCGGGGGGGCCATCAACGCCGGATGCTAATCGGCAATCGTGTCGTGCTTGCACCGCATGGAGTGCAACTTTTGCTGACCGATCGGTCATTCTAGCGCCTCGCTTACGAAACTCCCCCAACATGCAATTCTCCCCGCCAAGAAGAAAATCTTCGCGCTCCCAACCGTTGCGCCCACCCGATGCGATTCTTAAGAAACCCCCAGATAAAATGTTCGCCCCAGGATCTATCTTATCAGCTGACGATTTTCCATGCTTGGGGGAAATGTGGCCGTCGGGAACTAGCGAACAAGAAAAGGTCCTGCTTGTCGGGAGATTGTTGCGGGTTGGACTGAGGGGCAACAGCCAAAGAACCGTTGATAATAGGAGAAGGCGTTCGCGATTACCAAGGGTCCATTGTCATCGGCGCTTTATCTGATCGAGACCAGGCGCGATCCCCCCCATGCAAACCGAAACATTGTTAGTCGGCGAATCGACTGAATTCTGGGTTCACGCCCAGGTACCATGGAACGACTCAGGCGTCGATCTCGTTACCGGCGCGACCTACAACTTCGTCGTCGACGGTTCTCAAACGTGGAACGATTTTTCGATTGTCTCGAGCGCCGACGGCTACCGCTCCCGGCCGGGACAACGGATTTGGGAAAATCTTCGCCGCATGCCGGCCGCCAACTGGTTCATCCTCATTGGCACGATCGGAAAATCGATGGATCGCCCATTCATCATCGGCAGCAGACTTCTCCACTTTACCGCTGCGATTCCCGGACGTCTTTACTGCTTCGCTAATGATTTGCGTTTCATGTATTGGAACAATTCCGGCTCGATCAAAGTAGAGATTGCCCGGACCGATTGAATAGTGTGCCGCTACTTGATCGGAACAAAGCCCACTTGCGCTACAATTTTTTGGCCAGTCGGGCCAATCGTGAAATCGAGAAATTCTTTGGCCAGACCAGACGGTTCGCCATTCGTGTAATAGAACGTGGGGCGGGCGTAAGGATATGTTTTGGCGTGCACAGTTTGGGTTGACGGCGAAACGCCATCGATCGGCATGACTTTGATGCCGCCGGCTTTGGTATACGCCAGTCCAACATAGCCGGCGCCATTCGGGTTTTTGCCAACTTCCGATGCGATCTGCTCGTTGCCGGCCATTTTCTGCGAGCTTGGCGCGTAATCACGTTTCTTCATCGCCAGTTCTTTGAAGTCCGAGTAGGTCCCGGATGATGTGTTGCGCGTGTAAACGGAAATCTTGCCGCCCGATCCGCCAACAGCGCTCCAATCTGTCACATCGCCGGTGAAGATTTGTTCCACCTGCTTTTTGGTCAGGCCCTTGATCGGGTTCGCTGAATTTACGATCACCGCGATGCCGTCATAGGCGACAATGGTCGGTTTCATGTTTACGCCTTTGCCGGAAGCGGCGCCAACTTCCGCCGGTTTCGCGCGACGGCTCGACATTCCGATTTGCGCGGTGCCGTCAATGATCGCGGCGATGCCGGTGGTCGATCCTTCCGCGGCGATGTCGAAGGTCGTGCCGGAATGTTGCGCTTTGAACTGCTCCGCGAGTTGCGGAACGAGCTTCGCGCCGAGTGTGTCGGAGCCTTTGATAACGAGGCGGTCGGCGTTTGCAGTGGAGATGCCGAACGCGAGCATCAAACCAAGTGTGAGGTATTTAATTTTCATTAGGTGTGTTGACTGGTGATTGTCGATCTAGAATTTAATGTTCATGTCGGCCACGAAGAAGTTGTACTCATCGAGTGGATTGATTCCGATAGCGATGGGAGTCCCGCCGGTGCCAAGAGCGTCGTCTAACCGCCAGCCGTGGGCGTAGGTGATGCTGAAGATCACAGCATCGCTCAGCGCATAGCCGGCCTTGACCGCAATGCCGTGCATATTCTGACGGCCGTCGAAAATATCGTCATCGACCAGGTTCGGATCGAGCGAATACTGCTCGGCGTGTTGATACCAAACGTCGATCTGCCAATCCTTCTTTACCTTTAGCTGACCGATGCCGGCGCCAAATTGATAGGCATAACGTTGGTCGCCTTTGCTGGGATGCCCCGCGGCGAGCGCGCGATCGTCGCCTTCAAGATTGACGGCGAAGTCGCCGAAGAGATGCATCGGGATTTCGCCGAGCTTCCAGCCAATTTCCCACGGCAGATCGAACACGAGCAGGCTGTTGATCCCGGTCTGGTTTTGCGCGAGCGACGCGGCGTTGGTCAGGGTCGGATCGCCGCCACGATAGTGGACGTTAAACGTGTCGCCATTGCCGGTGTAGTTGTAGAGCGTCGGGGCAATTTGCGCGAAGATGTTTTTGGGAAACGTGAATCTCGTGCCCACCTGCCAGGCAAGGAGGAACGCGTCCATGGTGGGGACGAGTTGACTTCCGCCATTTGCGCCCGTCGTCGACCGTCGACCGAGCGGGTTTTCCGGATTCGAATCGTCGTAAACGAACTGCGCGAAGTTCGCGAAAACCTCGATCTTAAGTTTGAACGGCTCGCCCACTGGTTGTGGCGCGACGACGTTTTTGCCGCCTTCCTTGCTGTAACTTTGCGCCGATTCGGCCGATCCTCCTCCTCCAAATTCGAAATTGAAAGTGTGTTTCCATTGTTCGGCCAGACCTTCCGGATTGATGTCGGGATCCCAAAGCATCAGGGTCGTGACGAGCGGGTTCGGCATTTTGCCCCCAGTCAATGTGATGTCTTTAAAACCTTTGTAGCCCAAATACGCCTGCCCGACGTTGATGAAGTCGCTGCCTTTGGCAAACGGTCCGCCGCCGCCGATCGAGCTGCTCGACGTGTCGTCGCCGAAAGTCACATTGGTTGAGCGCGAATTTGCGTTTGTTTCCAAACGAATCCCGAAGAACCAATCGTCCGCCAGAGTGCCGCGGAGTCCGAGACGAAGCCGATAACGCTCTCGTGAGCGCTCCTGCCAATCGTGTGTCCCCGCCACGCCCGCTCCCGGCGCCGCCACCGGACCGCTACCTTTCGTTTCGCCTCCATTGTATTGATAACGAAGACGGATATCGCCGTAGAGCTCGAGCTCGGTGATCGGGGTGGAAAGCTTCCATTTGCCGCCCGGCGTAGCGGAAACTTCCTTGGTCAGCTCGGCGCGGACCTCTTCCGCTTCCTGGTCGGTAATCATTTTTTTGCGAACGAGCAAATCGAGCAGCGCGCCCGCATCCTGGGCGTGCAAGATCGACATCGTCCCGAGTAGAAAACTGGCCGTGACCGCGATAAAAACGAACTTTCTGGCTAGCATTTGGTCTCCTTATTGGTGGTGGGTTAGGTCGCGCATTCAGCAAGATGTTGGGGTGCTTGTGTGGCGATGGCCGCAAGCTAGAAGACGATTGTTACGGACAGATGGCGGCGAAGTGACAATTGTGTTAACTCGCGAACGCGAGTTTAGACACGTCGACTACGACAACATCTCCGTAACGGCGGCTTCGACATGGATCTTTGTCGTGTCGAGTAATGGAATGCCGTTGTGCGCGGCATCGCGCAGAATTAACGGCAACTCCGTCCCGGCGAGAATGACACCGTCGATGTCGATCTTTGCTTTCAAGCGGTCGACAATCGCAAGCAATTGTTCTCGCGTTTCCGGGAGAAATTTTCCAAGAACTAGTTCGTCGAAATATTTTTCGTGGATGTAATCCTGATCGGCTGGTTCTGGTACGATCAAGTCGATGCCTTCCTTCGAAAACACGTCCGGAAAAAACTTCGCCTGCATCGTGTAACGTGTCCCGAACAAGCCGAGCTTTTTCAGGCCGCGCGCTTTCGCAGCTTCGCAGGTTGCTTCGACGATGCTGATCAAAGGAATCGGCGAGTCGCGCGCGACCTCGTCGAACACGATGTGCGGCGTGTTCGCCGCGATCAAACCAAAATCCGCCCCGGCTTTGACGAGTTTTTGAATTTCCTCGACCAGATATTTTGTCAGGCCGGACCGGTCGTTCGCGTCGATCAGTGCTCTACCCTTGTTTAGATCGACACTATTAATAATGAGCAGTGGATAACTGCCATCCGGGTTTCGCTCCCGATAAAGCGCGATGATCCTTTGGTAATAGTCGACCGTCGATTCCGGCCCGACGCCACCGATCATGCCAAGTATTTTCATGCCTTATTCCGTTAATGATGCGCGGTCCAAACAAGATCGATCAGTTTCATTCCGAACCAAACTGCCGTAAAGCCGCCAAAAACGCTCAGGCTCGCGTAAATCGATCCTGTTCCCAACAAACCTCGACGGACGAGAAATATTCCCTCGTAGGCAAACGCCGAAAACGTGGTGAAGCCTCCGAGAATTCCGGTAAAGAGAAAGAGCCTCATCGTGGGCGAAAAAAGATCGTGCCGTTCGACCAGACCGGCGAGAACGCCGATTACGAAGCAACCGAGCAAATTGACCGTAAATGTACTCAATGGAAAATTCCACGCTTCCGATCGGTGGAGGACGAAGCCGCCCAACTTGTAGCGCGCGATCGATCCCAGGAATCCGCCGATGCCAACCCATAACAACTGTTTCATAAAAAACTCCTACGCTGTGTAGGAGTCATCAGCTTGCGTGCGGTTTCCCTTTCAGGTGGCAAACTCCATTGCCCGCGGAAACGTAATGACGAACCTTGCCTGCGCAAGATCGACAGTCAGCCCAAGAACTTAGTTAGAACATCACCTGCAGGCGCAGGATGACCTCGTCGAATTCATCATCACCGAACTGCGGATGCGCCGTGCGGAAATCCGACCAGGTGTGCACATAGTTGGCCATCACCTTGATCGAATCGCTGTGAATGTAGTAGTTGAGGCCGGCGGTGATGGAGCGTATTCCGTCGTCGGCAACCTGGTCCGGGCTCAGTTCTTCCCATTTGATCACCGCTTGGAGTTTTTTCGGGATGATGAAATAGCTGCCCTGCACATACCAGCCGCTCGGATCGAAGTTAGCGAAGGTGGGCGCAACGCCGGCGACGGTGCGGCCGTCGACATCTTCCGAGAAATATTCGGCAATCAAATCAAATGGGCCAACGGTTAGCCACGCGTCCAGACTCCAGGCGGTGCGTTCGTCGGCCGAGGGGAGAACAAATGGCGTCAATGAACCGTCGGCGTTTACCTTGAGGTTGAGTGCTTGCGAAATGTTCGTGCCGGCGTCGTCGCGGCTGTTAAGGACATCGCCGCCAAGTTTCAAGCTGGCATCCTGACTGAGCAGTTTGCCCTGCCAGGGCAGAAGCTCGAGCCGGCCGACGGTCATGAAGTTGTTGTTGTCGTTAACCGTGATGTTACGGCCATTACCGTTGAAGATGCCGGCATAGTAAGTCAGTAGATCCTTCTGCTCCGGCCATAAGTTGGTGAATGGTTTGCCCCAGATTTGCACGCCAAGCTGCCGCTCCGGCGTGAGCGCGCCGGTGGGAAGACTGCGTTCGATCGTCAAGATCTTCGTGTCCGGCGTGATTTGTTCCAGACCAAACGGCGCTTTCCATTGGCCCACTTTGACGTTCGCTTCGGGAAATTGGTGCCAGTTTACAAAAATGTCGGTTGCCGAAAATCCGGTGCGATTCCCGGAAAGACCGTCGCCTGCGCCGAAGTCGCCCTCGACCTTGAAGTCGAACTTCTCGGCGAAGTCGCCGATCAAATTGACGCGCGCGCGGCGCAAACGAAAGCGGTCCTTAAGCTGATTAGGCCCCTGGGGAAAGCGGCCCTCAAAGGCCGAAACGGCGCCATCCTCGAAATTCACCTGGATGTATCCGCCGAGCGTGAGCTTATACTCCGGGCCGCCGGTTATGACGTAGACCGGCTTCTTTTCTTCGGTGGCGGCGCCTTTTTCTACGTAGGTTTTGCCCTCGGAAACGACTTTGGGTTTCTTGTTCCCGTAGCCATCGAACTCAGGCGCAAACGCGGTTTCCTTTTTCAAGCTCTTGACTTCCTTTTCGAGCTCAGCGTTGCGTCGTTGCAGTTGTTCAACTGCCCGCTCGAGCTTTTCGATTCGTTCGGCCTCGGATTTACCCGATGTCGTCTCTGCTCGAAGCGGATGAAGCGCCAGTAAGACGATTGGAAGTGCGATAAGAAAAGATTTCTTTTCCAACACCTGAGTCCCCTCTTTGAACTGCGGCGATTGTTACAGTGAAGTTACGGCAGAGTAAACAGCGAAACGTGGTGACAGGCATCTTAAAGTGAACTTTTTACCCCGTCCGTGCGTCGAACGATTTATGAAGATGACAAAAAGGGTGATTTTAGCGGTCGTGTTGGTAGCTGCAGCCAGTGCCTTAAACGTGGCGCAAGCGCGACCGAAAAAATCTCAGCTCATTAAGGAAGCGAGCGTGATGAGACATGAGGCCGAAGCGATCGCGCTGACGAAAGTTCCTCATGGGATCGTGAAGAGCGGTGACTTGGAAAAAGAACACGGGCTATTGTTGTGGTCGTTCGACATTGCCCGGCCCGGCACCAAGGACATCACCGAGGTGCAGGTCGATGCGAAAAGCGGCCGGATCGTAGCCGTGGACAACGAGACTCCTGCGCAACAAGCGGCCGAAGTCCGAGCGGACAAGGCGAAGAAATAGTTGCGTTCTCTCGGCGCGTCTCGCTTTGAACGCACTCAGTATTTTATTGTGACGCCAGTTCGAAAGAGCTTAGCGTCATTGTTGTCGTAGCTGAAGCTGCCGAACGTGTCGAAGTGGCGAGCAAGATGTGCTCGAACACCTACGCTGCCGACCAACTCCTCTGCTGCAATCTCCGGCGTGACTCCAGCATCCGCGGTGTCCGCCGCGAGAACGGTACCCTCGCCGCCGTTCGATGAGCTGGAACCTACATAGTTAACCTCGGCAAACAGGTCGAATTTTGGATGCACGAACCATTCCGCTCCTAATTCTACGTCGATCGGATTCTTCGTGCTCGCCCCCTCGGGTGCGCCGATGATGTTATATCCAAGGTTGAAGTGGACATCGACGTTGGAGAACCGTTTACTCGCAACCGCATACACTCGGTAGTCGTATTCGCCGCTGCCGATTTGGCGATTCCCGGCGGTCGGAAACTTGATCTCTCCGGCAATCGCCATTGCCGGCAGGTATTTTTTTTCTTCGACAATGAGATAGGTCAGCGTCGTCTCCAAATCTCCTAGTCCGGTGGCAGACTTGCTGCCCGGCGGGTGAATGGAAGTAAATGGCACCGGTTCGATAAGCGCTTCAAGATGATGAAATACCCCGAACTCTACCGCCATCGGCAGCGCGTATTCTTCTCCGTTGGGGGAGGTTTGAAATTCAAAAGCACCGCCCAGCTCAAAGTGCCCGGGCTCGAGCAACCGCGCGGTTTCTGTTTCCATTGCCAGATCGCCACGTGTCGACGCGCCGGCAAAAGTTAGAAGCAACACGAATGCGAAATGATGCAGCCGCCAACGGCGCGAACCACGTAGCTCACTCAATGTCATATGATCGGTCGCAACAATTTTCGGAAGGTTGCGTGAACCCGGTGCTCGACGCACCTTGAATGCCGCCGCAAAAACGCGTAAGGCGATGCCTGACACTCTGTTTCGTTGAACACATCGCGGAACGGGCGTATTCACCTAGCCGTTCGATGCATTTGCCACGTTTACGTTCGCGCCCCGCTATCACGCTGACCTGTTTGCTGCTCATCGGCCTGATTGGGTACGGGGACTACAGCCAGGGCAGTGAAAGCTCGATGCTCCTGCTCTACCTGATCCCGATCGCTCTCGCGACATGGTACGGCGGGATCACTATCGGTGTCGCTATCGCAGCGGTGAGTGTGGCGGTTGACCTGTTTTCCGACCAAGCGGCAGGCGTCCCCAACGCCGGCGTTTGGAACACGGTAACCGGTTTCCTCTATTACGTCGTGTTTCTTGTCCTCTTATCGCGCTGCCACCATTTGCTAAGCGATATGCATCGCCGGGTTGAGGAAAGAACCGCAGATTTGCGTCGCGAAATCGGCGCGCGCAAGGCGCTTGAACACAAGATTGCCGAGGTCGCAGAACATGAGCGACGCCGACTGGGTCGGGAGCTTCATGACGGTCTCTGTCAACACCTGACCGGCACTGCGCTTAAAGCTCAGACGGTCGTTAGCCAATTGCAAGGTGGCGACAACTCGGCCTTAGACAACGCGTGCAAGGTTGTCAGCTTGGTTGATCGCGGCATTGATATTGCCCGGGAAATAGCGCGCGGACTTTTCTCTTCCGAACTGGAAGGAGAAGGATTGAGCTGCGCGCTCGAGGTGCTGGCCAAAGCTACTTCCCATGAACACAAAATCGATTGCCGCTTCCGACCCAATGGAGAGGTGACAATGTCACCGGACAAAGCGACGCAGCTTTATTGGATCGCCCGGGAAGCAGTCCGGAATGCGGTCACGCACGCCCAGGCGACTCAGATCGTGATTGGCCTCACCCGTGCCAACGGGCATGTCGAGTTAATTGTAGAAGATGACGGCACCGGTATCCCAAAATCCGAAGGCGTCCGCAATGGAATTGGTTTACTGGTTATGACACAGCGCGCCGAGCTTGCGGGAGGGCGCCTCCGGACCGAGCGCAGCGACTCCGGAGGAACAGCCGTTCGCTGCATCATTTCGCCCGATACCTGACATGGCCACGCCGAACGGAAAAACCAAAAAGCGGCGTGTCTTCGTTGTCGACGATCACCCGGTGGTGCGCGACGGATTGCGCGGTGTGATTGAACAACAGCCCGATCTCATGGTTTGTGGCGAAGCAGCCGAGGCCGCCGAAGCTCTGGCCAACATTCCTTCCGCTTCGCCTGACTTGGTCCTTGTCGATCTTTCGCTGGCGCATAGCTCCGGACTCGATCTTCTCAAGGATCTTGTGATTCAGCACCCTGGGATTGCGATCATTGTTTTGTCGATGCACGACGAAATGATTTATGCCGACCGCGTCCTGCGCGCTGGAGCGCGCGGCTATCTGATGAAGGCGGAAAGTTCGCAGAGTCTGCTCACTGCCATCAGACGTGTTCTGGCCGGCAAAGTTTTTGTCAGCGACAACGTGATGACGTCGATCGCGGCGAAGTTGGGGAAATACAAAAGTGATGTTGCTCCGGTCAAGCGGTTGAGCGATCGCGAGCTGCAGGTATTCGAATTGATGGGCCAGGGCATGAGCACATCGGATATTGCGAAACAAATGCATCTTTCCATGAAAACAGTTCAAGCCTATGTCGCGCGGGCGAAGGAAAAATTCGGCGTGCCCAGCCTGAAAGAGCTCTTGCGCGAGGCATTTCGCTGGGAAGATGCATCCAGGAAGTAGTGGTCGGGCGAAATTTAACCGAAGAGGCCCGCAGCTATGTTTTCGACGCGACGGCGGAAAATTGCGTCGTATGGTCAACCCGACGTGCGCCGGAAAAGAACCTGTCCAGTTGCCATCTGCGCTGCCCTCGTTAGCTGCGCAACATCCCTTTCACAAGCGGAGCGTCCGCTTGGGCAAACATCATCATATGACATATTAAGAATTCCCGCGTCACGCATTCGCAGCGTGGCGATCGATCCGACATTACTCGATCCGCGCGTTGGTATTGGTCCGGACGAGGCTGGAACAATTGCGCTCTTTTTGAATCCGGCGCTGCGCTCCATTCGCGATCGGCGTGGCCTGGCCACGGCGCAACTCATCCAGGCCGGAATCTTGCCCAACGTTGTCGTCTCATACGAGCGCGATTATGTCACTGGCGGGAACACCGCCGGGACGCAGACCGGTTACAATTTTACCGCGGGTTGGGAATTCAGCGTGCTCGTTCCGTTCTTGCCCAGGCAAACCGCGGCGCGGAAAAACGTGCGCTCGGTTGATCTGGACGTTGCGTGGCAGGAATGGCAGGTGGCGGAGAATGCGCGCGTAGCAGTTTACCGCGTACTCGCGCTCGATGTGGAAGTCAGCCGCGCGCGTGAAGGAAATCGCGGCCTGCAGGAAAGCACGGAAGCGATGCGCCAGGCGGTCGATACGCATGAGAAAACGGTGCTTGATCTCTCGGCCGTGGAATCGGCGAGTCAGGATTCCCGCGCGACGATGTTGTCGCTTGAACAAGATTTCGAGAAGCAGCGGCTGGGCTTGAATAAGACATTGGGAATGCAACCGGAAAGAAAAGTGCGACTGCGCAGCGGGATTACACTGCCAACCCATCTCGATCTTCCGGACGAGAGCGATTTGTCCGATAACATCGCATCGCGCCGGCTCGATCTTCTCGGGCTGCGGCAGGGTTATGAAAGTCAGGATGCGACCGTGCGCGCGGCCATCCTCGCGCAATTTCCGAAAATGTCTGCCGCTTTGGTTCGCGCCACCGACACTTCAGATATCCAAACGACCGGATTCAATATCACCGTCGACATCCCGATCTTCGATCGCAACCAGGGTGTCATTGCGACGGAGCGGGCCACACGCCAAAGATTGCGCGACGAGTACGACCAGCGCGTTTTCGAAGCGCGCGCCGATATCGCCGCGGCTCTGGCCGACATTCGTTCGCTCAATCGACAAGTGGCCGCGGCCCAAGAAGCGTTGCCCATATTCGAACGTCTGGTCAGTTCCGCGGAGGCAGCGCGACAACAGGGAAATGCGGACGTGCTCAGCTACTACACCGCGCGCAATAGTTTGCTGCAAAAACGAATTCAGCTGATCAAGTTACAGGAACAATTGCTCGAGGCGCACACCGCTTTGGAAATCGCTTCCGGCCGTTACCTGCCGGCCAACGCCGCGCTCAACGCCCGATGAACAGAAAGGAAATCATCTTCACCGCAGCGGCGCTTGTTCTCGTCGCGGCGCTGGCCTGGTTCGCGCAGCGATTTATCGGCAGCAAGGAACAAAAAAGAACCGGCCCGGTTCCGCAGGTGCAGGTAGCGAAGGTCGAACGCAAAACGATCACGGAGAACGTGATTGTTTACGGAAGCGTTGTCGCGCAACCGGGCAAAACGCATTCCGTGTCGGTGGCATTTGAAACGCGCGTGCGCCACATCCTGGTCGCACCGGGCCAGTTTGTGCAGGAGAACGATCCCTTGACCGAGATCGAGCCGAGCCCGGCGGCGCAATTGCAATTTCAACAAGCGAAAAACGCCGCCGACGCCGCGCGCAAGGAACTTAAGCAGGTCCAGGATCGCTTTAATCTAAAACTCGCGACCAATCAGGACGTGAGCGCGGCGGAAAAAACAGCGCGCGACGCGGAAGCCCAGCTGACCGCTTTGCAGCGCGCCGGCGCCGGAGGCGATAACCGCATTCACGCGGACGTATCCGGCGTCGTCGCGAAAGTGAATGTGCAGGACGGGCAAATTGTGCCGGCCGGCAATCCGCTGGTTGAGATCGTCGCGGAAAACGAAATTGAAGTGAAGCTCGGCGTGGAAGCCGAGGATCTGTCTGCCGCGCAAGTCGGGGCGCCCATCACGATTTTTCCCATGAACGATCCGTCTGCGTCGAAAGTTGAGGGTTCCATTCGTCTCGTCACGCGTCGGATCGACCCGGCGACGCGTCTGGTCGACGTTTACGTGTCGCTGCCCGAAGGGACGAAGTTGCTTCTCGACGGTTACGTGCGCGGCGAAATTCAACGGACCGAGAAAGACGCGCTGGTTGTGCCGCGCGCGGCCGTTTTACCTAACGAATCGCGCGGCTACGAAGTTTTTACGGTGGTGAACAACCACGCGGTCAAGCACAACGTTAAGGTTGGCGCAGAGAATTCAAACGAACTGCAGGTGATCGCCGACGATCTGCACCAGGGCGATCCGGTTGTGGTCGTTGGTAATTACGAGCTGGAAGACGGCATGGCGGTGGAAATTCCAAAAACAAAATGAACTTTACCGCGTGGGCGCAAAGCCATGCGCGTTCCATTTTGTTTTTACTCGCCGCCCTGGCTGTCGCCGGCGTGGTCGCGAGTTTTTCGCTGCCAGTCGCGCTCTTTCCCCACGTGGATTTTCCGCGCGTCCGCATCAGCGTCGACGCCGGCGATCGGCCGGCCGAGCAGATGGCGGTGGAAGTGACCACGCCGGTGGAGGAAGCGGTGCGCGCCATTCCCGGTGTCCGCAACGTAAGATCGACAACGAGTCGCGGCACCGCCGAAATCTCCGTCAACTTCAATTGGGGCGAAGACATGGTCGCAGCCATGCTCCAATCCCAGTCGCAGGTTAACAAAATTCTGCCCACTCTGCCCCCCGGCACCTCATTCGAAGTCGAGCGCATGGACCCGACCGTGTTTCCTGTGATCGCCTACAGCCTCACGTCGGACGTGCGTTCGCTCGTCGAGCTGCGCGACCTCGCTCTTTACACCTTGCGCCCGGCGCTTTCTACCGTGCCGGGTGTGGCGCGCGTCGGTGTGCAAGGCGGGCGCGTCGAGGAATACCGGGTCACGGTCGATCCAGACAAATTGCAGTCGTTCAAAATGACCCTGGCTGAAGTGGCCACTGCTCTCTCTGCCAGCAATGTCCTGGTCGCGGTCGGCCGCCTCGAGCAGTACAACAAACTTTATCTCGTCGTTTCGGACACGCGTTTTCAAAAGTTCGAACAAATCGAACATACCGTTCTGCGCTCCACGCCCGATGGCGTGGTCCTGCTCGATGACGTCGCCACGATTGAGCATTCGTCCGAACCACAATGGATTCGCGTGACCGCCGATGGTCACGATGCCGTTCTTTTCCAAGTTTATCAGCAGCCTTCCGGAAACACGGTTGAAATCGCGCGCGGCATCAAAGCGAAACTGCGCGAAATTAAAAAACAAATCCCCGATGGCGTGAAGATCGCCGATTGGTACGACCAGAGCGATCTCATCACCGCTTCGCAGCACAGTACGCGTGACGCCGTCCTCATCGGGATTGTCCTGGCCGCGATCGTCCTGCTCGCTTTTCTCCGCGATTGGAGAGTCACCTTGATCGCAGCGTTGACCGTGCCCGCGGTCCTCGCCGCCACCATTCTCCTTCTTTACTGCCTCAACATGAGTTTCAACATCATGACGCTCGGGGGCATGGCCGCGGCCGTGGGACTCATCATTGATGACGCCATCGTCATGGTCGAACACATCGTCCGCCGCGTGCGCGGCAGCGGCGAAGGCGATTCGCGGACAAAAATATTGAGCGCGGCGAGTGAGTTTGCCAATCCGCTGACCGGTTCGTCCGCCGCCACCATCATTATCTTCACCCCGCTCGCTTTTCTCACCGGCGTGACCGGTGCGTTTTTCAAAGCGCTTTCCCTCACGATGGCGGCGAGCCTCGTCATCTCATTTGCCATCGCCTGGCTGGCCGTGCCGATTCTTTGCGCGACTTTTCTGAAAAGAGAACAGCGGGAAGAGCACGGCGCATTCATGCGCCGCGTGCACGAAGCTTATCGCGAAAAAATGCAACGGCTGCTGCGGCAACCCCGGCTTGTTCTGGTCTTTTTGATCCCGCTGCTCTTGCTCGGGTTCGTTGCCTTTAAAAGTGTCGGCTCCGGTTTCATGCCGGTAATGGACGAAGGCGGTTTTATTCTCGATTACATTTCTCCGCCGGGAACGTCTCTCGCCGAAACCGATCGTCTCCTGCGCCAGGTCGAATCGGTTTTGCAGCAAACTCCGGAAGTCCAAACCTATTCGCGCCGCACGGGATTGCAGCTTGGCGGTGGCGTGAGCGAAGCCAACATCGGCGACTTCTTCGTTCGTCTAAAACCATTTCCGCGTCGCGGAATCGAAGAGGTCATGGACGATGTTCGCTCCGAAATTGAAAAACATATCCCCGGTCTGCAGGTCGAGCTTTTGCAGTTGATGGAGGATTTGATTGGCGATCTCACCAGCGTGCCGCAGCCGATCGAGATCAAACTTTATTCCGATGACGAAGCGACTTTGCGCACGCTCCCGCCCCAGGTCGCCGATACCATTTCCAAGGTAAGCGGCGTCGTTGAAGTGAAAAACGGCATCGTCCCAGCTGGCGACGCGCTCACCATTCAGGTCGATCGGGTCAAGGTCGCCCTCGAAGGGATGGACCCTGAGGCAGTCACCAAAGCGCTCAACGATTTTTTGACCGGCAACGTCACGACCCACGTGCAACAAGGCCCAAAACGGATCGGCGTCCGCGTCTGGATTCCAAAAGATGCGCGCGAAACCATGCGCAACATCGAGAATCTCCTTTTGCGCGCGCCGGACGGTCATCTCTTTCCGCTCAAGCGCGTCGCAACGCTGCTTCCGATCAGCGGCCAGCCTGAAATCATGCGCGACGATTTGAAACGCATGGTCGCCGTAACCGCGCGCATCAGTGGCCGCGATCTCGGCTCCACCGTTCGCGACGTGAAAAGGAAACTCGCCAGCTCCGGCGTCATCCCGAACAACGTGCTCTACACTTTTGGCGGACTTTACGAGCAACAGCAGATCGCGTTTCGCGGTCTTACTATTATTTTGTTCGCCGCCATCCTGCTCGTTTTCCTTTTGCTACTTTTTCTTTACGAAAGTTTTCGCGTCGCGATCGCGATGTTGCTTGTCCCTTTGTTCGCCGTGGCCGGCGTATTTCTCGGTCTTTGGGTCACGGGCACGGAGTTCAACATCACCTCGCGCATGGGCATGACCATGGTCGTCGGCATCGTGACCGAGATCGCGATTTTCTATTACTCGGAGTTTCGTGTTCTGCCCGTGAGTGACGATCGTTTCATCCTCGCTGGAATCAATCGCATGCGCGCCATTTTGATGACAGCGTTCGCCGCGATCCTGGCCTTGTTGCCGCTGGCATTGGGAATTGGCCATGGTTCGGCCATGCAACAGCCGCTCGCCATCGCCATTATCGCCGGGCTGATTTTCTCTCTGCCGCTTGTCCTGATTGTCCTGCCCGCGCTACTCGTCCTCTTCGACAAACCGAACCGGTAGTCGCTTTACGGCTTTTTCTTCCGCTTCGAAGTCGCGGGTGGAGCGGACGGTTGCTCGGTTGCTGGAGCAACCGACGTCGCGGGCGAAAGTGCGGCCGGCGCAGGTGTAACACTGCCGGCCGGAACAACCCCCGCGCCCGAGTCAGGCGCAGCTGAAGCCGCAGGCGAAGCAGAAGAAGCAGGCGCGATTGAAGAACCCGGCGAAGCCGAGGAAACAGGCGCAGCCTGCTGTTTCATCAGTTCGCGTCGCAGCGCGCTGTCGCCGCTCGTTTTCTTTGCGTACAAGATCGACAAGGTAAAAGTGAGGACGAAAAAAAATCCTGCCAGCCAGGCGGTGAATTTCACCAGCACATTGGTCGTTTGCGCGCCGAAAATGTTTTCCGTCATCGCGCCGCCAAACGCCGCGCCCAAGCCCTCGCTCTTTGGCCGCTGCATCAAAATCACCAACACCATGAGCAGGGCGACAATGCACCAAATCGTCAATAAAACACTGATCAAGATCGACATCGGGACGGGGAATATGGCGAAAGGAGGAAGAGAAGCAAACGTTCAACACTCAACGTTCAACGTCCAATTCAGAAGTTGAGGGTTGAACGTTGAGCGTTGGACGTTGAACGTTTTCTTTAATCTGGTTCCAGATTGCATCCAGCTCGGCAAGGTCGACATCGCCCAGCTTCTTGCCTTGCGACTTCAATTCGTCTTCGAGCCGATTAAAACGCTCCCGAAATTTGTCCGTCGCCCGTTGCAGCACGTCTTCCGCCTCGACTTCACATTTGCGCGCCAGATTCACGACCGCGAAAAGCAAGTCGCCGATCTCGTCCTCGATCGCCTGTCGATCTTGCAAAGCAATCGCCGCTTTCGTTTCGCCAACTTCTTCATCCACTTTTGCGAGCACGTCTTCGATTTTGTCCCAGTCGAAATTCACGCGCGCGACTTTCTTCTGCGCTTTTTGGGCGCGCATCAGCGCCGGCAAAGCCGCCGGTAAACCGGCCAGGTAATGATTGTCTCCTTTTTCCGAGCGCTTGATCGCTTCCCACTGTTTCAAAACCGCGCCACTGTCGCGCGCATCGCTTTGCGCAAAGACGTGCGGATGTCGCCGGATCAGCTTCTCGGTGATCTCCGCGATGACATTGTCGATATTGAATCGTCCGGCCTCGCGCGCGATCTCCGCGTGCATTACCACGAGCAACAGAAGATCGCCCAGTTCTTCCCGAAAATTGGCTTCGTCTTTCGCGCGCACCGCGCCGGCGACTTCGTAAGCTTCTTCGATTGTCGCGGGTAGCAGCGACTCGTGCGTTTGTTCGCGGTCCCATGGACAGCCGCCCGGTGCGCGGAGTTGTGCGACGATGGCGCACAATTTTTCGAACGGCGTGCTCAAATGCGCCAGAGCGACCGATGCGTGCCGAACTCGGCAATCTCGCCGGAAAATTTTCTGCCGACGTAAATCGTGATCGCGATCACGCTGACGAAAGTGCCGACCATAACGAGCGCCACCAGCCAGGCCGGAATATGGCCGACGCGCAAGGCTCGATAAAAAGACAATGGGCCGTTCATCGCTATCGGTGCATGCAGGAAAATTTTCGTGATCCAGGCGACGAGGATGAGAATGAAAATGAAAACGTAGTTTCGCCTTAACCGGCGCCCGATCGCCTCCAGCCGGCTGATTTTGAAACAGGGCAAAATCAGATCCTCACAGACGAGCTTTTTCCATTCGCCTTGCAGCATGTCGCGGTTCTCCATCACCATCGGGACGAGAAAATGCGCTTCGAGCATGCGCACGCGTGCGCGAAAGGCGTCGTAGAAACGATACCGGCGGGCCTCGATCCAGAGCATCCCCCAGACGATCGCCAGGTTAAAAAAGAAAATGATGTGCGGAACACCGGCGTTCGCGAATGCGATCGTAATAATGGCGGTGCTGCTCGTGATCGCCCAGTTCGTCGTGATGTCTAACCGCTGCCGCCAGACCATGATGCGCCCCATCTCGCCCCGATAGAAATGCGACATGGCGTTGACGTAGCCCGGGTCGTAAAGGCTCTTCTGTAGCGAGATGGTCGCCTCGTCGCTCGTTGTCAGTGGAGTGTTTTCAGTTGCCACGGCTGCTTGATTAACTGGATAACTGCTTTCGCAGCAGAATCCAACAATTCCTCATGGCCATCGCGCTTGCCGACCTTTTGGACAAAAAACAAATCGCACTGAATCTGCGCGCGCGGACGCAGACGGAAGCGATGCGTGAGATCGTGCAATTGCTTGTCGCCAACGGAAAGATCGACAATTCGGAAGAATTCCTCAAGCAACTGCAGGCGCGCGAACGGAAGAATTCCAGTTACGCTGACGACGGCGTCGCCTTTCCGCACGCCCGCACCGATCTCATCGATGAAATTGTCCTGGGCATTGGCCGCAGCGCTGAGGGAATCCCATGGACGGGAAAGGGGGAGCGCGCCCATCTGATTTTTCTCATCGGTGTGCCGGAAAAGTTAATCACCGATTATCTTGTCGTGATCGGAGCGATCGCGCGCGTGACGAAAGACAAGCCGCTCCGAACCTTGCTTCTCCACGCCGAAAGCGTCTCAGAGTTTATCGAGACGATGCTGGCCGCACCCTCACTCTGATTTTTTCAGAAGGCGGTTGCGGGCGCGATCGAGCGCCCGGCGTTCGCTCACGGTCAGGCTGCCGATTCCCGACTTGGCGATCTTGTCCAGAATCGGATCGACCGACTCATAAACATCATCGGGCTCGACCGTCCGGCGCTCGCTCGATTTTTGCACGACGTAAAGTTTCGGTTTTGGGCGGACCGAAAGTTTCAGTTTATTCAGCCAGGTAAGCTCGGGTCCGGAACCGCGCCACTCGATGAAAAGGAAGGCGAGCGCGATACTCCACCAAAGGACGACAAGATCTTGCCAATCATTTGCGGCCAGCGCGCTCAACGTTCCAATGGCCGCAAGGATGATGCAGATCCACTTCGCCTGAATCCGCAAAAAGAATTGGACGTTGGGATAAATCGTGACAAATGCGACAAAGACCCCGAAATGCAATGCGGCGGATCCCGCCAAACCTGTGCGCGCCCGCAGTCCCCAAAGTGCCAGCACCAGCGCCGGCATCAGCAATAAGAGCGCATAGAGCCAAATGTAAGCGCGCCGGCCGATAAACCGCTCCACTTCGCGGCCAAAGAAGAAGAGCATATACATTTCAATCGCGAACCAGAGGAGATTCGACGGCACATGAACGAACGCATAGCTGGCGAGTCGCCAAAACTGTCCCCCAGACCAGACAGCTGCGCTGTCGAACATCAAATAGTTGGCGATCCCGGTATGCGCGGCGGCGAGCAGCGCGATTAAGATCGCGCAAATGACGTGCAGGCCCACGAGAATGGTCGTGACGTCGAGCGGATAGCGCCCCATCCATGCGACCGGCCGATAATCATCGGAGGTAGTGACTCCGAACATGTTTCATCATCGCATCCGCTTTTTGGTGCGCAAGCGACAGAACATTAATTAAGCCGAAAAATTGCTTGGCGATGGGAGCACAGCGGCGAAAATTACTGTTTCCACTGATCCGGACAGGATCGACATCGACCGCATGAAAGACATCGCGCCCGCTATCTCGCCGCCCGCCGGCATCGGTGATCGCAAGCCGAGCAACAAAGCGGTGCTCGATTGGGTGCAGGAAGTCGAGACCGTGACCAAGCCGGAAAATATTTTTTGGTGCGACGGTTCGGAGCGGGAAAACGATTATTTGCTCGAGCAGGCGCAAAAGCAGGACGTGGTCATCAAACTCAACGAGCAGAAAGTGCCGCGCTCGTATTTGCATCGTTCCAATCCGAACGACGTCGCCCGCGTCGAGCAATTCACTTTCATTTGCACGCCGACAAAAGAGGAAGCCGGGCCGACCAACAACTGGTCCGAGCCGGCGGGGATGTATTCGAAACTCCAAGGCATGCTCAAAGACGCGATGCGCGGCCGCACCATGTTCGTCATTCCTTACATCATGGGCCCGCCCGATTCGCCGCTCACCAAAGTTGGCTTTGAAATTACCGATTCCATCTACGTGGTGCTGAGCATGCGGATCATGACCCGCATGGGTGAAGTCGCGGTCAAACGCCTCGGCAACGACCCGAACGCGGAATGGAACCGCGGCGTCCACTCATTATTAGATGTCGATCCAACGCGCCGCTTCATCTGCCATTTCCCGCAGGATAACACCATCATCTCGGTCGGCTCCGGTTACGGCGGCAACGTTTTGCTGAGCAAAAAATGTCTCGCCCTGCGCATCGGCTCCTACCTTGCGCGCAAACAAGGCTGGCTCGCCGAGCACATGCTCATCCTCGGCGTCGAATCGCCCGAGGGAAAAAAGTATTACGTCGCCGCCGCGTTCCCGAGCGCTTGCGGCAAAACCAATTTTGCCATGCTCATTCCGCCCCCGCATTTCAAGGGTTGGAAAATCACGACCGTCGGAGACGACATCGCCTGGATGCAAATTCGCAACGGCCGTTTGTATGCCGTGAATCCGGAGAACGGTTATTTCGGCGTCGTCCCGGGAACGAGTTACAAATCGAACCCGAACGCGATGAAATCGATTTCGCACGACACGCTTTTTACCAACGTCGCGCTGACCGATGACGGCGACGTTTGGTGGGAAGGGAAGGACGGTCCGCCCCCGAAACATGCGATTGATTGGCGCGGAAATGAATGGACGCCCGATTCAAAAGAGAAAGCGGCGCACCCGAACAGCCGCTTCGCCACGCCCATGCGCAACAATCCGGTGCTCGATCCCGACGTCGAACGCGGCGAAGGCGTCCCGATCAGCGCGATCATTTTCGGCGGACGCCGCAGCGATACGATGCCGCTTGTTTTTCAAGCGTTCGATTGGGAGCACGGTGTTTATCTCGGCGCGACCATGGCTTCGGAGACAACGGCGGCCGCGACCGGCGCGGCGGCGCTCACGC
>Ga0209331_1000045_pt1 | contig 36915 bp, 29 predicted proteins | sample JacPinW_OM3H0_M3_FD_187971 | JGI IMG/M metagenome (GOLD analysis project Ga0209331, IMG submission 187971) | Forest soil microbial communities from Algoma, Ontario, Canada - Jack Pine, Ontario site 1_JW_OM3H0_M3 (SPAdes) (version 2) | ecosystem: Environmental > Terrestrial > Soil > Boreal...
CGAATCAATGCCTTAGACTCGCACCTCCGGGGTGTCTTGGGAATCCCGATTCATTGCGGTCGGGACGTGCTGTAGGATATAGTCAACCGAGTGGCAAGCCATGCAGTTGTTCTGAACCACTTCAACATTGGGTCCGGATTTGAGCGCTGCCGTTTCGTCTGGCAGATCGTAGGACACAGGCTTGGCGGTGACCGTGAGGAAACCCAAGCCGGCAACGCTTGCACCCAGGGAAACGATGGCCGTTAGGGTAAAAAAAGATGATCGTGTCATGCTATTCCCCTAGACCGCTGTGACGCGGACGGTTTCGACGACGTTTCGCATGTACCCCGCCGGATTCCACAGAGCCTCGGTGGGTTGCGATTGCCCGATCTGGTTTACGGCTCGGACCTTGAGCTCATGATTTCCAGCTGCAAGCTGCACCGTGATCTGCCATTCGCGGAAGGAGTATTTGCCCAAGTCCTGGCCAAGCTTCGCTCCCGCCCACATTTTTCCACCATCGGTGGAAACTGCAACCTCGGCGATGCCGTATCCGCCGTCGAATGCAATGCCTTTAAGAAGCGTTTCCCCGCGGGCCTTTACCTTCGCGCCGGCCTGGACATTGGTGATGAACGAACGCACATTCAGCCGATTGATCGGTATTGTTGCTTTCGGCGGCGTGCCCGGCGCTATGCAAGCGCACGTGCTGTCCGGAATTCGATAGGCCGTCTTCATCCAGAAGCCATCGAAGGTGTTGTCGATCACCGTGATTTCGTTCAGGTGTTTGACCCAGTAGGTTCCATAATAGCCAGGCACAATAAGACGCAGCGGAAAGCCGTTGAGTAGAGGCAGATCCTGCCCGTTCATGGCGCATGCAAGCATGACCTCGCCATCGCCAGCATGATCGATATCGAGCGCCTTCACAAAGTCCGGTGTCTGGTCGCTGACAGGTCCATCGAGACCATTGAAAGTGACCTGACGGGCGCCCTGTTGGGACGCCGACTTTGTCGAGAATGACTTTAAGCGGCACGCCCTTCCAGCGTGCATTGCCCATCGCACCATTGCCCAACTGCCCGCCGGCGACGCGCGGATTGAAAAATCCGCGACTATTGCCTGAGCACTGATTAACCGCCACGAGCTCGACAGCGTCGAGCCGCTTGATCTCTTGTAGCGACAGCTTCATCGGCTTATCGACCTTACCGTTGATCTCAACGAAAAAGGTGTCGGGATCCACCGAAAGCGGCAAGACGGAGAGATGGTAGCGCACGAAGAAAGCATCGTTTGGCGTCAAGGTGCCTTCATTGAAGACCGAGAACGGCGTCTCAAGTTGCGGCGGCCGGCTGGTTAGCCCGATCATCGGGCGCTTCTGCGGATAGTTGACCAGCGGCCGCTCACCGTTCTCGAACGGCAACGTCACCGTGTCGAGCGCCAGCGCGTTGAGAGATTCGAGCCTTAGCCCGGAGCCAAGAGCGAAGATGCCGGCGCCCGCGCGTTTGATGAGATTTCGTCTGTCGAGCATGGAAAATCTCCTGAATAACGTTCGGGGATCGTCGCGTTAACGGCACCTCGCAGAGTGGTCGAAATTGACGAATATCATTACAGCGAGCAGGCCCTATAAGAAATACGGTCTCTAAGCTAAAGCGGATCGCAGCGAGGACCTAATTCGCAGCGCGCCGGGAGACCCACGGAATGTCTCCTCCTGGCACAGGGCTGCGGAGCCGGACTGTCCGCGATCAGGGAGAGTTTTGGAGGGTAACCGGACCGCCTTGGTACCGTAGGACAGCAAGCCGCACACTGCCACCGTTGACAGGCTTTCCGGCGGCCAATACCAATGCGATGACTTAAGACTGATAAAAAAGAATAGCTTTCTAGAGGAACGTCAGGAGGGGTCTTGGCACCGCTCCTACAGGTCAAGGACCTGCATACCGAGTTCCGGACTGGCGCCGGGGTCGTGCACGCCGTCGAGGGTGTATCCTATGACGTCGAGCAAGGCGAAACAATCGCGATCGTCGGCGAGAGCGGGTCGGGCAAGTCCGTTAGCGCGCTGTCGATTCTACGCCTGATTCCGGATCCGCCGGGGCGAATCACGCGCGGCGAGATTCTTTTCCTCGGCCGCGACCTCATGCAGCTCTCGGATGCGCGGATGCGCGAAGTTCGGGGCGGCGATATCGGTATGGTGTTCCAGGAGCCGATGACGTCGTTGAATCCGGTTCTCACGATCGGGCGCCAGATCACCGAGACCGTTGAGCAGCACCGTCAGTCCGATCGTGCGGCTGCGCACAAGCGCGCCATAGAGCTCCTCGGCCTGGTCGGAATTGCCGATCCTGCCCGCCGCCTGAAACAGTATCCACACCAGCTCTCCGGCGGCATGCGCCAGCGCGTCATGATCGCAATTGCGATAGCCTGCGATCCCAAGCTCATCATCGCGGACGAGCCGACGACCGCCCTCGACGTGACCATCCAGGCGCAGATACTGGAGCTGATGAACGGACTGACGCGCCGTCTCAACGTGGCGCTCATCATCATCACGCACAATCTCGGCGTGGTGGCACGCTACGCCAAGCGGGTCAACGTCATGTATGCGGGCCGCATCGTGGAGAGCGGCTCGGCGGCGGCGATCTACCATCGCCCGCGCCATCCCTACACAATTGCGTTGTTGCGCTCCGTGCCACGGCTCGATCGGCCCCGGCAGGCGCGCCTCGACCCCGTGCAGGGCCAGCCGCCCGACCTCACGCGCCTCGACCAAGGCTGTGCGTTCCGCCCGCGCTGCCGCTTCGCGGTCGACGCCTGTGCCACGCTGCGGCCGCCGCTCCAGCCCGTCGGGCCCGCAGGGCAGCTTTCCGCCTGCCTTCGCGCGCAGGAGATCAGCCCGGCGTCCGGAGCGGCGGCATGACGGCGCTTGCAACCTGCGCTCCGACCCTCCTCGAAGTGAGGGGCCTGCGCAAAGTCTTTCCAGTCACCGAGGGTATTCTCGCGCGCCTGGTCGGCGAAGTGAAGGCGGTTGACGGTATCGACTTCACGCTTCGGCGCGGCGAGACGCTTGGGCTCGTTGGGGAGAGTGGTTGCGGCAAGACGACGACCGGCCGTTGCATCCTGCTGCTTGAGCGGCCGACGGCCGGCGAGATCATCTATGACGGCCTCGACCTCACCAAGCTTACTCACAAAGAGCTGCTCGCGCTGCGTCGACGCATCCAGGTCATCTTTCAGGACCCCTACAGCTCGCTCAATCCGCGCATGAAGGTCGGTGGCATCATCGCCGAGCCGATGAAGGTGCACGCCATCGAGCCCGATGCCGCGCGCCGCGCTGAGCGGGTGCGCGAGCTGCTCACGATCTGCGGCCTCAATCCGAATTTTGCCGACCGCTATCCGCACGAGATGTCGGGCGGCCAGCGCCAGCGTGTCGGCATTGCGCGCGCGCTTGCGCTCGATCCCGAGTTCATCATCTGCGATGAGGCCGTGTCTGCCCTCGACGTCTCGATCCAGGCGCAGATCGTCAACCTGCTTGAGGATCTGCGAGAGCGCTTCAACCTCACCTATCTGTTCATCGCCCACGATCTTTCGGTCGTGCGGCATCTCTGCCAGCGTGTCGCCGTAATGTATCTCGGCGGCATTGTCGAGCAGGCGGATTGCGACGAGTTGTTCGACAATCCACTGCATCCCTATACTCGGGTACTGCTCGACGCCGTGCCAGTGCCGGATCCGACCGTGGAGGCAGGTCGCAAGTTCCGGCCTGTGAAAGGCGAGGTGCCAAGCCCAATCAATCCGCCCTCGGGGTGCGTGTTTCATCCGCGTTGCCCGATGGCGGTCGAGAGCTGCAGCCGGAATCGTCCGCAGCTTCGGGAGGTGAAACCGAACCATTGGGTGGCCTGCAGCGAGGTGCGTTAGGCTCCTTCGAGCTGTGGCGTTTCAGGATTAGCCGGTAAGCTTTGCCAGAAAACGGTCGGGAGGAGGCATCATCGATCCATCCCAACACACCAAAGGAGGGAGCCAATGATCAGGAAACCAGGATTGGCGGCAGCCGGCCTCAGCGCGGCTCTTTGCGTTGCGACCATGACTGCTCCGGTCACCGCCGAGACTCCGAAACGCGGCGGGACCCTCACCTTCATGATTCCGGCCGACGCTCCGCCGAGCTTCGATGGTCACCGCGAGACCACCTATGCGACCGTGCATGCAGTTGCGCCGTTTTACAGCGTGCTGATCAGGGTCAATCCGGACAATCCATCGTCGACGACCGAGTTCGTCTGCGATCTCTGCACCGAGATGCCGAAGCCGTCCGACGATGGGAAGACCTATACCTTCAAAATCCGGCAGGGCGTGAAGTTTCATGACGGCTCGCTGCTCACCGCCGCGGACGTTGCGGCGAGCTGGCAGGAGATCGTCCATCCCCGCGACGGCCTGTCGAGCGCGCGTGAGAGCTACTTCATCATGGTCGACAAAGTCGAGGCGCCGGACGCCACGACCGTCGTGTTCCGGTTGAAGTTTGCGACCAACGCATTCCTGCCCTCGCTCGCCGACCCTTTTGCCTGGATCTACAAGAAAGAGATCCTCGACAAGGATCCACACTGGTTCGAGAAGAACATCATGGGCTCCGGCCCGTTCAAGTTCGCAGGCGACGAGATCGGCCAGTCAATCAAGGGTGTGCGCAACCCTGACTATTATCATCAGGGACAGCCATATCTCGACGGGTTCATCGGCATCTTCGCGGCCAAGCAGGCCGTGCGGGTCGATGCGATCCGCGCCGATCGCGCCGCCATCGAGTTTCGCGGCATGCCGCCTTCGGCGCGTGACGAGCTCGTGCGCGAGCTCGGCGACAAGATTACGGTCCAGTCAAGCGACTGGAACTGCGGCAACCTGGTGACTCCAAACCACAAGAAGAAGCCGTTCGACGACGTTCGGGTCCGCCGGGCGCTCGCGCTGGCAATCGACAGCTGGCACAGCGCGCCCGCGCTCGCCAAGATCGCAACCGTTCATACCGTCGGCGGCATCGTTTTCCCGGGATCGCCGCTCGCGGCCTCCAAGGAGGAGCTCGAGAAGCTGGCCGGGTTCTGGCCGGACATCGGGAAATCGCGCGAGGAGGCCAGGCGCCTGCTCAAGGAGGCGGGCACCGACGGGCTCAAGTTTGAGCTGATGAACCGCAACGTCGACCAACCCTACAAGTATGTCGGAACCTGGCTGATCGACGAGTGGAGCAAGATCGGCCTGCAAGTCACGCAGCGCGTGCTGCCGACCGGCCCGTTCTTCGACGCGCTGCGTCACGGCACCTTCGATGTAACCGTGGACTTCAACTGTCAGAGCGTGGTGAACCCGCTCATGGACATCGGCAAGTTCCTGCCGCACTCGGTCTACGCCGAAAACTATGGCGGCTACGACGATCAGAAGGAGATCGAGCTTTATCAGGCAGTTCTGCACGAGACCGATTCTACCAAGCAACGCGCCATGATCCGCGAGTTCGAGACATACGTGCTCGATACCCAGGCGCACATGCTCATGACGCCGTGGTGGTATCGTGTTATTCCGTATCGGTCGTATGTGAAGGGCTGGAAGATCAGCCCGAGCCACTACGTCAATCAGGACTTGGCCAACGTGTGGCTCGACAAGTAGGCACCGCGCGCGTTCGCTGACGCTCACGGGCGCCGCGGCAAGATGGCGATCGGACGCATCGGATGTACCGGTATATCGTAAGCCGGGTGCTGCTCGTGATCCCGACGCTCGTCGGGGCGGCAGCACTTGTGTTTGTGCTGATGCGTCTCATCCCGGGCGATATCTGTGTTGTCCGTCTCGGCTCAGGCGGTGGGAGCGTCGATCCGCGCGCCGTCGCGGTCTGTCACGCCGAGCTCGGGCTCGATCATCCGCTGATTATCCAGTTCCTGGACTTTGTCTGGGGCTTCTTTCGCCTCGACTTCGGGATCTCCATGTGGTCCGGCAAGCCCGTCGCTGAAGAGATCGCAGCGCGCCTGCCGATCTCGCTCGAGATCGCGGTGATGGCGACCGTGGTCGCCATCCTCATCGCGATCCCGCTCGGCACCATCTCGGCACTCAAGCAGAACAGCTGGATCGACCATGTGGTGCGCACCACCGCCATTGCGGGCATCGCAACGCCGTCGTTCTGGCTCGGGATCGTCTCCATCCTGGTCGTTCTCGACGTATCGCATGCGCTGTTCGGCGCGCCCTGGATGCCCCCGATCGACTATGTGCCGTTCTGGCAGGATCCGCTGCGCAACCTGTCAATGGCGGTCCTGCCAGCGCTCACCGTCGGCTACCGCTACGCCGCCGTTACCATGCGAATGACCCGCTCGGCGATGCTCGAAGTGCTGCGCGAGGACTATATCCGGACCGCGCGCGCGAAAGGTCTGATCGAACGGCTCATCATCAATCGGCATGCGCTGAAGAACGCGTTGCTGCCGGTCGTCACCTTGATCGGCATTGAGTTTGCCTTCCTGATCGGAGGGCTCGTGGTGACCGAGCAGGTGTTCAACCTCAATGGCATTGGCCGCCTGTTGGTGCTTGCCGTCCAGAATCAGGACTACACGTTGACCCAGGCCCTGGTCATGCTCACGGTCGCAATCTTTGTGTTCGCCAACCTCGCGGTCGACCTGCTCTATGCCTGGCTCGATCCGCGCATCCGCCTCGGCTGACGGGAGCTCGCGACATGGTCGACCTCGCGCCCTTCTATGTTCCCGCCGCTGTTGTCGATCACGCGGCGGTGGAGCCACGTTCGCGGCGTTCCGACATCATCGCGTTCTGCCGCCGTCAGCCGCTCGGCACGATCGGCCTCCTGATGGTGCTGGTGATGGCGGTCGCCGGGCTCTGCGCCGAGTGGATTGCGCCCTATAGCCCGACCTCGAATGATTTCGCCGCCATGACGGAGGCGCCGAGCTGGGCCCACCTCATGGGCACCGACCAGTTCGGCCGCGACCTCTTCTCCCGCATTGTGTTCGGTGCGCGCACTGCTCTGATCGTGGGCTTCTCCTGCGCGATCATCGGGGGGATCGCCGGCTTGGTGCTGGGCGTGGCAAGCGCGTATTTCGGCGGCCGTCTCGATCTTTTTCTGCAGCGCGTCTTCGACGTGGTGATGGCCTTCCCGCTGATCATCATGGCACTCGCCGTCATCGCCATCTTCGGCAGCGGCATTTACAACGTGATTGTGGCAATTACCATTCCGCTCATCCCGCGATGCGCGCGGGTCGTGCGCTCGAGCGCGCTTGCGATCCGGGAGCTGCCCTATATTGATGCGGCGCGCGCCTGCGGCTTCGGTCACGCGCGCATCATCCTTTTCCATATGGTGCCGAACGTGATGGCGACGTTCCTCATCATGCTGACCGCATTTGTGGGACAGGCGATTCTGTCGGAGGCGTCGCTCTCTTATCTTGGCCTGGGCGTGCAGGAGCCGATCGCGGCGTGGGGCCTGATGTTGCAGGGAGGCGCCGAGGAATACGCCTCGACGGCGCCATGGATCGCCATCTTCCCGGGTCTTGCGATCGCGCTCACCGTGTTCGGCTTCAGCCTGTTCGGCGATGCGCTGCGCGATGCCCTCGATCCCAAGCTGCGCGATCGCTGAATCAGCGTTCTTCGATCACATCATTGCGCGCACGGGGCGCGGGAGTATCCTGCGCCGGCGTTAAAGGAGCATGCCCATGGCACAATCATCCCCGCAAGCCTCCATCATCAAAGCATACTGGCAGCCCGGCTGCACCAGTTGCCTGCGGATGAAGGAGTTCCTGACCAAGCACGGCGTTCCGTTCGTCTCCGTCAACGTGATCGAGGACAAGGAGGCTCTTGCCGAGCTGGAAACGCTGGGCATTCGCTCCGTGCCGATCATTCGGCGCGGCAACGATTGGGCGAATGGGCAGGTGCTACGCGACGTGGCCCGTGTCGCCGGCATTGCGTGGGGCGGTGCCAAGGTGCTGCCCGTACCCGAACTGGTCGCGCGGCTTATCGAGATCCAAACGACGGCGCAGCGGCTCTTCACGCAAATCCCGGACGACAAGCTCGGCCGTATGCTGCCGCGCCGGCCGCGCAGCTACGCGCAGCTTGCCTATCACATCTTCAACATCGCCGACGCCTTTCTTGAGCACGAGGTGCAGGGTCTCCCCCTGAAGGAAGGCGCCTACAGCCGAGTGCCGCCGCCTGAGATGAATACCAAGACCAAGATCCTGGCCTACGGACAAGACGTACTGCGGCGATTCCGGGCCTGGTGGAGCGGAGCTGGGCAGACCACTGATTTTTCGCGCAAGGCCCACGTCTACTACGGCGACGTGACCCTGCAGGATTATCTGGAGCGGACAACATGGCATTCGGGTCAGCACGTGCGCCAGCTCGTGATGGTGCTCGGCATGCTGGGCATTGAACCGGATCGACCACCGACCAAGGAAACCTTTGCGGGCCTGCCGATGCCTGACAAGGTCTGGGATGATGAGCCCGTCATAGCCTGATTTTCGGGAAGAACAGCGGCACCGCGATGAACGTCATCGAGAGCCGGCCGAATCTCGAGGAGGGCGATCAGGCTCGGCTCATCGCTGCCATCGACCGTTGGCTTGAGCGCGAGGTCAAGCCAGTCGTGAAGGAGCACGATCACTCCGATCGCTGGCCCGCCAAGATCGTCAGGCAGATGCAGGAGCTCGGGCTGTTCGGTGCCACCATCGGCGCTGAGTACGGCGGCCTCGGCCTGCCCGCTACCACCTACGCGGAGATCGTCATGCGCATCTCCGCGGTCTGGATGGCGATCACCGGGATCTTCAACTCCCATTTGATGCTGGCGCTTGCCATCGAAAAGTTTGGCACCGAGGTACAGAAGCGGCGCTGGCTCCCTCCCCTCGCGAGCGGCGAAATTCGCGGCGGGCTCGCGCTGACCGAGCCCGACGCCGGCACCGACCTGCAGGGCATTCGGATGACCGCCCGGCGCGCGGGAGACCACTACGTCATCAACGGCACCAAGACCTGGATCACCAACGGCATCGAAGGCTCCTGCTTTGCGCTGCTAGTGAAGACCGATCCGAAAGCTGAGCCGCGCCACAAGGGCATGAGCCTTTTCATCGCTCCGAAGCAGGCCGGCCTTCGGGTGGGCCGCAAGCTCGAGAAGCTCGGCTACAAGGCGATCGATTCCGCCGAGTTGATCTTCGAGGATTATCGCATCCCCGCCGAACATCTTATTGGGGAAGTCGAGGGCCAGGGCTTTTACCAGGCGACCCGCGGGCTCGAACTCGGACGCATCAACGTCGCCGCGCGCGGCGTCGGCATCGCCGAAGGGGCGCTGCGGCTCGCGACCGAGTACGCGCAGGTCCGGCGCACGTTCGGCAAGCCGATTGCCGAGCACCAAGCGATCGCATTGAAGCTCGGCGAAATGGTGACGCGCGCTCGCGCGGCACGATTGCTCACCCTCGATGCCGCCGCTGCGTTCGACCGCGGCATGCGCTGCGACATGGAGGCAGGCATGGCCAAGTATTTCGCCTCGGAGGCGGCGCTCGAGAACAGCACGGAGTCGTTGCGCATTCACGGCGCCTACGGCTATTCCCAGGAGTACGACATCGAGCGGTTGTATCGCGACGCGCCGCTGACCTGCATCGGCGAGGGCACCAATGAGATGCAGCGCCTGATCATTGCCAGGCAGTGGCTAAAGCGGAGCGCCCCGTGATGAAGCCGCTCGCCGGGATGCGGGTGATCGCCATCGAGCAGTACGGTGCGGCACCCTACGGCACGATGATGCTCGCCACGCTGGGCGCGGACGTCCTCAAGGTCGAGCAGGCAGAGACCGGTGGCGACCCGTCCCGTCATGTCGGCGGGCACGGGCTAGGCCCGAACGACTGCCAATACTTCCAGGCGTGGAATCTCAGCAAGCGCAGCGTCACCCTCGACATCAAATCGGCCGAGGGAAAACGGCAGCTCGCAGCGCTGGTGCGCGACGCCGAGGCCGTGGTCAATAATCTTCGCGGAATCCTGCCGGCGCAGCTCGGCCTCGACTACGCCTCGCTCGGCCGCACCAACCCGGCCGTCGTCTGCCTGCACATATCGGCCTACGGCCGCGACAACGAGCGGGCCGACTGGCCGGGTTACGACTACCTGATGCAGGCCGAGGCTGGGCTGATGAGCCTGACCGGCGAGCCTGACGGGCCGCCGGCGCGGGTCGGTGCTTCAATGGTCGATACATTGACTGGATTGACCGGCATGGTCGGTCTCTTGAGCTGCGTGATGCAGGCGCGCCGCACTGGCCGCGGCTGTGACGTCGATACCTGCTTGTTCGATGTCGCCCTCCATCAGCTCACCTACGCCGGGGTGTGGTACCTGAACGCCGGTGACAAGCCAGAGCGTCTGTCGCGCAGCGCGCATCTTTCGCAAGTGCCGGTCCAGACCTTTCCCACCGCGGATGGCTGGATCTTCATCATGTGCATGACCGAGAAGTTCTGGCGCATCTTTTGCGATGTCGTCGCCCGTCCGGACCTGCCCGAGGACCGGCGTTTTGCCACCGCCGACCGGCGTCGGGAGAACCGCCAAGCGCTCATCGCGGTGCTGGATCAGGAGCTGCGCAGGCACCCGACCGAGCACTGGCTCGCCTTGCTCACAGGTAAGGTTCCTGTTGCTCCAGTATACGACGTTGCAACGGCGCTCGATGCGCCGTTCACCAGGCGTACCGGTATGGTGCAGAGCGTTACGCATCCGGCTCGATCCGAGCTCTTAGTGCTGGCCAATCCTCTGAAGATCGATGGCGTTCGGCTACCGCAGCGCGCCTGCGCGTCGCTCGGCGCCGACAACGTGCCCCTCCAGCCAGAGGAGCCCGCGACGGCATGAAGCTCGGCGGCTTCAAAGTCATCGATTTGTCCTGGTACCTGCCGGGGCCGTTTCTCACCATGACGCTCGCGGATCACGGCGCCGAGGTGATCAAGGTTGAACCGCCCAACGGCGATCCCGGCCGTCACATCGGACCGAGCGACGGACCGACCAGCGTGTTCTTCCGCAATCTGAACCGCGGCAAGAAGAGCGTGGTGATCGACTTGAAGACCGCCGCGGGGCGCGAGGCGCTACTGCGGCTGTGCGACAGCGCGGACGTGGTGGTAGAATCGTTTCGTCCCGGTGTCACGGCGCGCCTGGGCGTCGGCTACGACGTCGTCAGCGCGCGCAATCCCGGAATCGTCTACTGCTCGATCAGCGCATTCGGTCAGGACGGCACTTATGGCACGCGCCCGGCGCATGATCTCGCGCTCGAAGCCGTCACCGGCGTGCTCAGCCTGACCTTGGGCGACGACAACCGGCCTGCCATTCCCGGCATTCCGATCGCCGATCATCTCAGTGCCTTGCAGGGACTCTCCGGCGTGCTAATGGCGCTGCTGCGGCGCGCAAAGACCGGGCGCGGCGACTACCTCGACATCGCCATGCACGACTGCTTGCTAGCTGCCTGCGTCAACGTCGTTGGGCCGGCGCTGGTCGAGGGCCGCCAGCCGATCGTCAAGCATCAGCGCGCCACCGGCGGCTCAGCCTTCTATCGCATCTACAATACGCGTGACGGCCGCCAGCTTGTGCTCGCGGGTCAGGAGCCGAAGTTTATCCACACGCTCTTGGAAGCGCTCGGCCGACTCGATCTTGAGCCGCTCTGCCTGCGCGGCCCCGGTCCGCATCAGCAGCCAGTGATCGATTTTCTGAACGCAACCTTTCTGCAACGCAGCCTGTCTGCTTGGATGACCTTCCTGGCGCGGCTGGATATAGCCTTCGCGCCAGTGCACACCCTGCCGGAAGCACTCGACGATCCCAATCTGGGAGCGCGGGCGATGCTGCTGACCGACGAGTCTGGCCGGCGCCACATCGCGCCGGCGATCCATTTTCGCCAGGAAATGGCGGCCCCGACGCTGCGCGAGCCGCTGCTAGGCGAGCACACGGCGGAGATTCTCCTACAAGACAGAGCGGAATTTGAGGAGAAACTGATGGCGAACCGGGCAAATTGAGCTTTCACGCGGCTGAGCTCTCTGATCGGCGGGTGACGGGGTCATAACGTGTCGATCCTGATTGTTCTTGCTGGCCGGCTCGATTGGTCGCGCGGAGTTGCGCCTGGTTCAGTGTGGACCTACCTGCACAGGCATCTGGTAAAGAAAGGCTGTGCGTGATCCGGAATAAAAGAAAGCCGCCGGACGTTGCAGAGGCGGCGTTGGGGAAGTTGGGGGCATGACCGCTGGGGTAATCAAAGAGTTCGTGACGGATTGAGAACCTAGTCTCAGTATGTTGCCTGAGGCGTTCACGCGTCGGAGAACGATTTTTCGATCTCATCCATCAGCGGATCTGTCATCCCGGCTTTCCGGAACTCGGCGAAATCTGCAAGCACAATCGTATCCCACGAATCCTTGCCCTGCACATTTTTTCGTCCCGCGATAGCGCAGATAAAGAGTGCGCGCCTCGTCGATACGACCGAGAAACATCAGCGCGTGGGCACGATTCGAATAAGGAAACCGGACGACGTTCTAGAGGTTACCCGCTCGCGGGCCCCTCGGTTTTATGCAATGTTGATTCGCCAGACATCCATCCGGCGTCTAGAAGCAAGTTGGCGCCGGCCGTTTCCGCGCGGGCCTAGCGGATTGTGCGCCTCGTTCGAGTGGTTCGTTCAAAAATGTCAAAGCAGCCAATGATGATCTCCACGCCAAGCAGGCTGCAGACGTTGTTCCACTTCGTCATGATCAAGCCGACGCACTACGATGACGACGGCTATCCCATTCAGTGGTTCCGGTCGGCCATTCCCTCCAACACGCTTGCGTGTCTCAATGGGCTCGCACAGGACGCCGACCGCCGTCAGGTGCTTGGTCTGCAGGTGCAAATCCGCCTGCACACCTACGACGAAACGAATCGGCGCGTGCGGCCGGACAAGATCATTCGAATGATCTCCAAGGAGGGCGGCAAAGCCCTGATTGGCCTCGTCGGGGTGCAATCCAATCAGTTTCCTCGCGCCGTGGATCTTGCGCGTCGCTTTGTAGCCGCTCAATTACCCGTCTGCATCGGCGGTTTCCACATCTCAGGCTGTATTGCGATGCTGCCCGAGATGCCGCCGGACATGCGGGAGGCGCAGGCGCTGGGTATCTCTTTCTTTGCTGGCGAGGCAGAGGACGGCCGCCTCGACCAGGTATTGCGCGATGCTTGGAATGGCAAACTGGCGCCGCTCTACAACCACATGGACCAACTCCCGGCCTTGCAAGGCGAGCCGTCGCCGACCTTGCCCCGAAAACATATTCGCCGAACATCTGGATCGCTTTCGAGCATGGACCTTGGGCGCGGCTGCCCGTACCAGTGCTCGTTTTGCACCATCATCAACGTGCAAGGACGCAAAAGCCGGTTCCGCTCGCCAGATGATCTTGAGAGGATTGTGCGTGAGAACTACGCCCAGGGCATTAAGCGCTTCTTCATCACCGATGACAATTTCGCCCGCAACCGCGATTGGGAGCCACTGTTCGACCGCTTAATAGCGTTGCGCGCCGGCGATTGTCCAAAGATCGGCTTTACGATCCAGGTCGATACCCTTTGCCATAAAATTCCGAATTTCATCGAGAAAGCGGCGCAGGCAGGCGTTCGCCGGGTCTTCATCGGGCTCGAAAACATCAATCCGGACAATCTGATTGCTGCGAAAAAGCGCCAGAACAAGATCACCGATTACCGGCAGATGCTGCAGAAATGGCGCGAGCACGGAGCTATCACCTGCGCCGGCTACATCATCGGTTTTCCCGGTGACAGCAAAGCGTCGATTCTGCGCGACATCGAGATCATCAAGCGTGAGTTGCCGCTTGACATCCTCGAACTGTTCTTTCTCACGCCATTACCCGGATCGGAGGACCACAAGATACTGTGGCAGAACGGGACCTGGATGGATCCCGACATGAACAAGTACGACCTCAATCATCGGGTCGCACATCATTCAAAAATGTCGGACGCGGAATGGGAGGATGCCTATCGTGCGGCGTGGGAGGCGTTCTACACTCCAGAGCACATCCGCACGATCCTGTGCCGCGCCGCCGCCAATCGCCTCGGTCGGCCGAAGACGGCGTTGACGACGCTTCTCTGGTTCAAGCTCGTGAGCGCCTATGAGGGCGTGCATCCGCTCGAAGGCGGTGCACTGCGGATGAAATTCCGCTCCGACCGCCGGCATGGCCTCCCACGAGAGAACGCTCTTGTGTTCTATCCACGCTATCTCGCACAAACCGCGGTGAAGGCGTGGCGATATTGGCTCACCTATCGCGAATGCAAATCGATCCTCGATGAGGTCCTAAGCTCTCAGAACCGCTCGACCTATACCGACCTTGCGATTGCGGCACCCAGAGAGGACGAGTTCGAGGCGCTCGATCTTTACCACGCAACCAATGGCGGCGAGGCCGCGCTTGCGCGCAAGCGCCGCGATGATGCGATTCGAAACAATCCCAGCAGGGTGATCTGGCAGACGCCCGCGGGCTCGCGCTTGCTCGTCGACGAGGCGATCGAATAGGTGACGGTTGCTTCCCTGCATGAGTCCGCTCATGGCAGATTTTGTTGCAAAACTCCCCCTTGGTCCGACCTGTAAAATTCACCGTAGACATAGCTCGCGTACACGATATTGGAGTCCCTTGGCGCACTCCCGCCGATGGAGGCCCGTGCATGGCAACGCCGCCTTCGCCGTCCCCGGAGAGGACGTAGATTGTGGCGGGCGCCAGCGGATCAATGGCGATGTCCGTGATCCCAAGGAGCGGAAGAGCATCTTTGATGACGCATCTGTCAAGCATTGAGCGCCACCGCAGCCGCGTGCATTGGCGCTTGCCAAGGAGGGTGGCGCCATCAGAGCATGTTGCGGTCCGTGACGGAATTGTAACGCGCGCGCCAGCGCCCACCGCAATGCGGTCCTTGCTCTTCTTGCTCGCCCATCGGCTCGAAAGAAGAACTTGCTCAACACCAAGATTCCGTCTCAAATGCTATGCTATCTTCGCGCGGATGGTACTTAGCCCTGTCCAAACCGTTTGCAAGGACAATCCCATGCACATGTTCCGTGCGACGCACGCGGCTATGACGGACTCTTGTCTGCTCCAACCCAGTTCAGACCGTGAGAGTTAACTCATGTTAAGCAGATACACGACGCACAGCCTGATCACCGCGGCTGTTCTGATGTGGTCGGCCGCCAGCCAAGCGCCCGCGCAGCAGTCGCAGGTCCAGGTCGCCTATGATGCGCCCACGAATGCGCAGCTGCAGCCCATCTATCAACGCCTCAAGCAGCGCGCGGTGCTGGAAGAGATGCAGGTCTTTCTCACGCCGCTGCACCTGCCGCGGCCGCTTACGATCAAGACCGCGCAATGCGGGGCAACGACCTTGCAGCAGCGCCCAGCAGATACCGCGACCGTCTGCTATGAGATGATCGCGGCCATCGAAAGGCTTGTGAGCCAGCGTACATCCGACCGCAATCTCGCGCAGTCCGTGATCATCGGGGCATTCATCCAGACGGCGTTGCACGAGACTTCGCGCGCCATCTTCGAGATCCTGGACGTGCCGATCTGGGGCCGGGAAAGAGACGCCGCCGATCGCCTCGCCGCGCTCATCATGACTCAATTCGGCGAGGACGTGTCGCGCACCGCCATCACCGGGACTGCTGACCTGTTCATGTGGTCGGACAAGACATGGACCGGCAGCGATTTCTCCGATACGGGTTCGCCGGACTACCAGCGGTTCTTCAACTACGTCTGCATCGCCTATGCCGCCGCGCCGCTGCAGTTCGGGGATATGGTCGATCGCGGCATTCTTCCGAAACGCCGCGCGGAGCGCTGCCAGGGCGAATACGATCAGATTCGCAGGGCCTTCGACCTGCGAATCATGCCCTATGTCGATCCGGACCTGTTGATCAAAGCACGCGCCACGCCCTGGCTCAACTGGGCACCGCCAAAGTGAACCGCGAGGACATTCGCATGAAATCGATCCTGCACGCTGCCGTTCTTGTCGCGGCGATGTTCTTGCCGGCCGCCTTGACAAATTGGGCATTCGCACAAGTTGCGCCGGGATTCAGCAACAGCAAAATCGTGTTGTATGAAAAAGAAAAGGGCGACCGCGGCTACTGGAGAACCGGGCTCGCGTCCGACTCCAAGCAGATCAGTCCGGAGCGCATGGCGTTACGTGAACGCATGATGAAGCGCCGCGTGCTCGAGCAATACGCCGAATTTCTCTCGCCGCTCCGGCTACCCTATACGCTCCTTATGATTGCCAGCGATTGCTCCGGCAGCGAGTGGGACAGCCCGTATTACGATCCCGACAATCATTTGATCAACATGTGCTATTCCTTCATCGCCGAGGCGGAGAAAAGCGCCGACCTGCTGGTGCAGCTGCAGAACACGCAGAAACTCTGGACCCCGGTGTCGCGCGATCAATTGTTTGCCGGCCTGTTCGCGTCGGTGCTGTTGCACGAAACTGGCCACGCCATTTTCGACCTGCTCAACGTGCCGGTTTTCGGACGCGAGGAGGATGCGGCCGATTTCATGGCGGCCTTCATTCCGCTTCAGTTCGGCACCGAGACCGCACGCACCGTCATCAAGGGCTTCGCCTATTACTGGGCGTATAGCGCCGCACAGGGACAGGACCCGAAGCTCGGCACGCCCAGAGTCAATCCAAACAGCCCTGAGCCGCAGTGCCGGCTGTCATTCTGCTCCTTCTCCGACGAGCACGGCAGCGCCAGCCAACGCATGTACAACGTCATCTGCCTCGCGTACGGCGGCGATCCCGTCACCTTCAAGGATTTCGTCGACGCGGGCTGGTTGCCGCAGCAACGCGCGCAAGATTGCACCAGGGAATATCAGCTTCTCAGCGCAGCTTTCAACAAGACCGTGCTGCCGTTCATTGACCAGGAGCAGATGAAAAAAGTACGGGCGAGAACCTGGTTCACTGCCGAAGAGACAAAGGAAAAGTGAACGCCCTGTGTGCCGCTCACGGCGAACCCGCGCTGGATTTGCGTTTGGTTCAATTCGTTTTTTGCCAATAAATTGGGGTCACGTGAGAGACGGGTATGAACATTCACGAATACCAAGCCAAGGCGCTGCTGCGGGATTTTGGCGTTCCGGTGCCGCGCGGGCAGGCGGCTTTTTCCGTTGATGAAGCGGTAGCGGCAGCGCGTGAGCTTGGCGCGCCGGTCGTGGTCGTCAAAGCGCAAATCCATGCAGGCGGACGCGGGAAGGCCGGTGGCGTCAAGGTGGTGCGGTCGATCGAGGAGGTCCGCAAAGAGGCGCAACGGCTGCTTGGGTCAGTGCTTGTCACACATCAGACAGGTCCACACGGCAAAGCCGTCAACCGCCTTTATATCGAGGAGGGCTCGCTTATCGCGCGCGAGTTCTATCTTTCTGCCTTGATCGACCGTGCAACGTCACGGCTTTCGTTCGTTCTGTCGACCGCCGGCGGCGTGGACATCGAAGAGACCGCACGCACGCAGCCGGAAAGGATCACAACCTTCTCCGTCGATCCCGCAACCGGCATCATGCAGCATCATGGCCGACGTGCCGCACAGGCACTCGCCCTCAACGGTGCCGCCGCCAAACAGGCGCACAAGCTTGTCGCGGAGCTTTATGCCGCCTTTATCGCGACCGACATGAGCTTGCTTGAAGTCAACCCGCTCGTCCTGACAAAGTCCGATGAGTTGCTCTGCCTCGATGCCAAAATTAGTTTCGACGACAATGCGCTCTACCGGCATCCTGAGATCCTGGCCCTGCGCGATCTGACGGAGGAAGACGAAAAAGAGATCGAAGCCTCCAAATACGATCTCAATTACGTCGCGCTCGACGGCACCATCGGGTGCATGGTGAACGGCGCCGGCCTTGCGATGGCGACAATGGATATCATCAAGCTTTACGGCGAGGCGCCTGCCAACTTTCTCGATGTGGGCGGCGGCGCCACGCACGAGAAAGTCGCGGCGGCGTTCAAGATCATCACCGCCGATCCGAAGGTGAAGGGGATCTTGATCAACATCTTCGGAGGGATCATGCGCTGCGACGTGATCGCCGAGGGCGTCGTCGCCGCGGTGACCGAGGTCGGCCTGCGGGTACCGCTCGTGGTCCGACTCGAAGGCACCAATGTCGAGCGGGGCAAGGAGATCATTGCCAAGTCCAATCTCAATGTTACGTCCGCAGACGATCTCGATGATGCAGCCCAGAAGATCGTCAACGCGGTGAGAGCGGCAGGTTGAGCATGCTGCTTTGGAGGCGTGTGGAATTGTTGTACAACGCGACACAAACGCCAATTCACCTGGAGTTCGGTGCTTTGCGCCGAGCGAGGATCAGGTAGCCAGGCTTGGCGGCGCAATGAGCATTCTGATCGACAAAACCACGAAGGTAATCTGCCAGGGATTCACCGGTAAGAACGGCACGTTCCATTCCGAACAGGCGATCGCCTACGGCACACGCATGGTCGGCGGGACGTCGCCGGGCAAGGGAGGCACGAGCCATCTCGGCCTGCCGGTATTCGAGACGGTGGCGCAAGCCAAGGAGCAGACCGGCTGCGACGCCAGCGTAATCTATGTGCCGCCGGCCGGAGCGGCCGATGCGATCTGCGAAGCCATCGCGGCGGAGATCGCGCTCATCGTTTGCATCACCGAGGGCATCCCGGTGCTCGACATGGTGAAGGTCAAGCGCGCCCTGGCGGGATCGAAATCGCGCCTCATCGGCCCGAATTGTCCGGGGGTGATGACGGCCGGTCAATGCAAGATCGGGATCATGCCAGGGAATATTTTCCAGCCCGGCCGCATCGGCATTGTGTCGCGTTCCGGCACGCTGACCTATGAGGCCGTTTACCAGACCACGCACGAAGGCCTCGGCCAAACCACTGCCGTTGGGATCGGAGGAGATCCGGTCAAGGGAACGGAGTTCATTGAGATCCTTGAAATGTTTTTGGCGGACAACTCGACCGAAGGACTCGTGATGATCGGCGAGATCGGTGGATCGGGCGAAGAGGATGCGGCGCAATTCCTCATCGATGAGGCCAAGCGCGGCCGCAGGAAGCCGATCGCAGGCTTCATTGCGGGTCGCACTGCCCCGCCGGGACGGCGCATGGGGCACGCGGGAGCGATCATCTCCGGCGGCAAGGGTGATGCCGAATCGAAGATTGCAGCGATGCAAGCCGCGGGAATCAAGGTGTCGCCCTCGCCCGCACGCCTCGGCAAGACTTTGGCCAAGGCACTCAAAGGCTGATCTGGTTGCGCCGCTCGCCCTGCGCACATTCGAACCTTACATAAACAAGGTGGACTGGCCTGGAGCACACGATAATCGCCACGATGACAACAATCGGGAAGGGAAACGCTTGCGATTTAAACCGATAGGATCCCTCGCATGACCCGTCAGGATGCCAACGCCGCCTTGGCTCGGAGCTCGTTTCTCTATGGTGGCAATGCCGACTATATCGAGCACTTGTATTCGCGCTTCGAGGAGAATCCCGGCTCGCTCGACCGGGAGTGGCAGGAATTCTTCCAGGCTCTCAAGGAAGATCGCGCGGCCGTGGGAGCCGCCCATGCGCCCTCATGGCAGCGTCCGGACTGGCCACGTATGGCGCGCGACGAGCTTTCTTCGGCACTGACCGGCGAGTGGGAAGATGCCGAGAAGGTTGCCGGCGCAAAGATTTCGGCCCGCGCGCAGGCTGGGGGTGTCGAGCTCTCCGGCGCCGAAGTCCAGCAGGCGACGCGCGATTCGATCCGTGCATTGATGCTCATTCGCGCCTATCGGGCGCGCGGTCATTTCCATGCCAATCTCGACCCGCTCGGCCTCGAACCGCAGAGAGACGAGGCGGACCTTGATCTGCGTTCGTACGGATTCACGGATGCTGACCTCGATCGAAAGATCTTTCTCGATCGGGTCCTCGGGCTCGAGTTCGGAACTCTGCGCGAAATCCTGGCGATCGTACAGCGTACCTATTGCCAGACTTTGGGCGTGGAGTTCATGCACATCTCCGATCCGGCACAGAAAAGCTGGATGCAGGAGCGCATCGAGGGACCAGACAAGGAGATCACGTTCACCCGCGAGGGCAAGCGAGCCATCCTTAACAAGCTGATCGAAGCGGAAGGATTCGAGAAATTCTGCGATCTGAAATTTACCGGCACCAAGCGGTTCGGCCTCGACGGCGGGGAATCCATGATTCCAGCGCTCGAGCAGATCATCAAGCGCGGTGGCGCGCTCGGCGTGAAGGAAATCATCATCGGTATGGCGCATCGCGGGCGTCTCAACGTACTTGCCCAGGTCATGGCCAAGCCGCATCGCGCGATCTTCCACGAATTCAAGGGCGGCTCGTCGACCCCCAATGAAGTGGAAGGTTCAGGCGATGTGAAATATCACCTCGGCGCGTCGTCCGACCGCGGGTTCGACGGCAACCACGTGCACCTCTCGCTCACTGCCAATCCGTCCCATCTCGAAATCGTCAATCCCGTGGTGCTCGGAAAGGTGCGCGCCAAGCAGGATCAATATGGCGCTACCCGCGAAGACCGCACCATGGTGATGCCTCTGCTCATTTCCGGCGACGCGGCATTTGCGGGGCAAGGCGTCATTGCCGAATGTTTCGGCCTCTCCGGATTGCGCGGCCACCGGACCGGCGGCTCCGTCCATTTCATCATCAACAATCAGATCGGGTTTACGACCTATCCGCGCTATTCGCGGTCCTCGCCTTATCCCTCCGACGTCGCCAAGATGATCGAGGCGCCGATCTTCCATGCCAACGGAGACGATCCCGAGGCGGTGGTTTTCGCGGCCAAGGTCGCCACCGAGTTCCGCCAACGCTTCCAGCGTCCTGTCGTGATCGACATGTTCTGCTACCGGCGCTACGGGCACAATGAGGGCGATGAGCCCGCCTTCACGCAGCCGTTGATGTACAAAGCCATTCGCAATCACCCTTCGACCCGGGAGATCTATGCCAAGAAGCTGGTGGCTGAGAACGTTGTGTCCCAGGAGGAAGTGGAGAAAATGCAAGCCGAATGGCGCGCCAAGCTCGATATCGAGCTTGAAGCGAGCCAGGGCTACAAACCCAACAGCGCCGACTGGCTCGATGGCCGCTGGGCCGATATCCAGGCGGCGCGCGATTACGATGATCCGCGCCGCGGCCGGACCGGGTTCGCGCTCGAATCGCTCAGAGACATCGGCAAAAAAATCACCGCAGTACCGCAAGGGTTTCGTGTCCATCGTACCATCCAGCGGTTTCTTGAAAATCGCAATAAAACGATTGCGACCGGCCGGGACATCGATTGGTCAACGGCCGAGGCGCTGGCATTCTGCTCACTTCTGCGAGAAGGCCATCCCGTGCGGCTGTCCGGACAGGATACCGAGCGCGGCACGTTTTCCCAGCGGCATTCAGTTCTCGTCGACCAGGAGAATGAGGACCGCTACATCCCGTTCAATCACCTCGGCGAAGGCCAGGCGCGCTTCGAGGTGATCAACTCGATGCTTTCGGAAGAGGCGGTGGTCGGCTTCGAATACGGCTACTCCCTCGCCGAGCCCAACGCGCTCACTTTATGGGAAGCGCAGTTCGGCGATTTCGCCAACGGCGCCCAAGTCGTTTTCGATCAGTTCGTCTCCTCCGGCGAGCGCAAATGGCTGCGCATGTCCGGCCTCGTCTGCCTGCTGCCGCACGGCTATGAAGGGCAGGGTCCGGAGCATTCCTCCGCGCGCCTCGAGCGCTTCCTACAAATGTGCGCCGAGGACAACATGCAGATCGCGAATTGCACCACGCCGGCCAACTATTTCCACATCCTGCGCCGGCAGTTGAAGCGTAACATCCGCAAGCCGCTCATCCTGATGACGCCGAAATCGCTGCTGCGCCACAAGCGTGCGGTATCACGGCTCGATGAGTTGGGACCAGACACCACCTTTCATCGCCTGCTCTGGGACGACGCACAGGTGCTTTCCGGCGAAAAGATCAAGCTCGTGCCCGACGACAAGATCCGGCGCGTGGTGATGTGCTCGGGCAAGATCTATTATGATCTTCACGAGGAGCGGGAAAAGCGCGGGATCGACGACATCTATCTCCTGCGCCTGGAGCAGCTCTACCCGGTGCCGCTCAAGGCGCTGGTGCAGGAGCTTGCCCGCTTTCCGAAGGCACAATTCATGTGGTGCCAGGAGGAGCCGCGCAATATGGGCGCGTATTCCTTCATCGAGCCCTGCCTGGAATGGGTGTTCCGGCAGATTGGAGCGCAGAGCGAGCGGCCCGCCTATGCCGGCCGTCCAGCCTCTGCCGCGACGGCGACCGGGCAAATGTCACAACATCTCAAGCAGCTCAAGGCGCTGTTGGACGAAGCTCTGGGATAACGGCGCGAGGCTGTGCTCGCCCCTTTAGGGCGTTCATGGTCTTGCTGCGTGACTGCAAAGGAGCGCCGGCATGGTTGAGATTCGTGTCCCCACCCTCGGCGAATCGGTGACCGAGGCCACGATCGGCAAGTGGTTCAAGCACCCCGGCGATGCCGTCGCCGTAGATGAGCCCTTGGTCGAGCTTGAAACCGACAAAGTCACCATCGAGGTGCCGGCTCCGGCCGCGGGCGTGCTTGCGGATATCGCGGCCAAGGACGGCGAGACGGTCGCCGTCGGAGCCCTGCTCGGTCAGATCAAGGAAGGCGCGCCGTCAGCCGGCGCGACTGCACCCGCGAGCGCGCGCGGCGCCGAACAAAAAGTAGCTCCGCGCCAAGAGCCGCGGCAGCAGCCGAAGCAATCAGTGACGGCTGGAGCTGCGGAGGGCTTGGCGCTTTCGCCCTCGGTGCGAAAAATGGCAGCCGAGACGGGCGTCGACCCAGCCATGGTGGAAGGTTCCGGAAAGGATGGCCGCGTCACCAAGGCTGACATGCTCGCGGCGATCGAGCGGGCCGCCGCGACCCCGATACCGGTTTCTCAATCGGCGGCCAGCGTTGCGCTGCGCGCACCGGCGCCCCCCGCCGACGACGCGCGCGAAGAGCGCGTGAAGATGACGCGGCTTCGACAGACGATCGCGCGGCGGTTGAAGGAGGCGCAGAACACCGCTGCCATGCTCACGACCTTCAATGAGGTCGACATGAGCGAGGTGATGAAGCTGCGCAACCAGTACAAGGAGCTGTTCGAGAAGAAACACGGCGTCAAACTCGGCTTCATGGGATTTTTCGTGCGCGCCTGCGTGCAAGCGCTCAAGGACATTCCCGCCGTCAATGCCGAGATCGACGGGACCGATATTGTTTACAAGAATTATTATCACATCGGTGTCGCGGTCGGGACCGAGCGAGGACTGGTTGTTCCCGTGCTGCGCGATTGCGATCAGAAATCGCTTGCGCAGATCGAGGCGGAGATCGCCGGATTTGGCCGGCGCGCGCGCGAGGGCACGCTCAAAATCGAGGAGATGCAGGGCGGCACTTTTACCATCAGCAATGGCGGCGTCTACGGCTCTTTGATGTCGACCCCGATCCTCAACGCGCCGCAGTCCGGCATCCTCGGAATGCACAAGATCGAGGAACGTCCAGTCGTGGTTGCCGGCAAGATCGAGGCCCGTCCGATGATGTATCTTGCTCTGAGCTACGATCATCGCATCGTGGACGGGCGCGAGGCTGTTCTCTTTCTCGTGCGGGTGAAGGAGACGTTGGAGGATCCGGCGAGATTCGTCCTGGATTTGTGATAGACCCCGTAAGCGATAGCGTCGTCTCATCCTCATCACGAGGACTCCATGGCTTATGATCTTATTGTGATCGGCTCCGGTCCCGGAGGATATTTCTGCGCCATCCGCGCCGCGCAGCTCGGTATGAAGGTCGCGGTGGTCGAGAAGGACAAGACCTTCGGGGGTACCTGCCTCAATATCGGCTGCATTCCCTCGAAAGCGCTCCTGCATGCATCCCATCTCTACGATGAAGCGGGACACCTGTTCGACAGGATGGGCATCAAGGTCGGCAACCCCAAGCTCGATCTCCCCGGGATGATGAAATTCAAGGACGAGGGCGTGGCGGGAAACGTCAAAGGCGTAGCCTTCCTGTTCAAGAAAAACAAAATCGACACCTTTCAAGGCACTGGCCGCATTGCCGCGGGCGGAAAAGTCGAGGTGACCTCGGCGGGGCGCAAGAGCGAAACACTTGAAGCCAAGGCGATTGTCATCGCCACCGGGTCGGATGTGGCGCGGCTCCCCGGCGTTGAGATCGATGAAAAACGCATCGTATCCTCGACCGGCGCGCTTGTGCTTAGCACGGTACCCAAGCGGCTGCTCGTCATCGGCGCGGGCGTGATCGGTCTCGAGCTGGGCTCGGTTTGGCGTCGCCTTGGTTCTGACGTTGTCGCGGTCGAGTTCCTCGATCGCATTCTTCCGGGCATGGACAACGAGGTCTGCCGGCAGGTTCAGCGTATTCTCGAAAAACAGGGGATGACGTTCAGGTTGTCCTCGAAAGTGACCGCCATCGACCCATCGGGTCAGCCGCTCAAAGTAAAGATTGCTCGCTCCTCGGATGGTGGCGGCGCTGAGACGGTCGAAGCCGACGTGGTGCTCGTGGCGGTAGGCCGCGTTCCCTATACCGCGGCGCTCGGGCTCGAAACTCTCGGTGTCAAGCAAGACAACAAAGGACGCGTGCTCGTCGATCAGCACTTTGCGACCAACGTCGCCGGCATTTACGCGATCGGAGACGTCATTGCGGGACCGATGCTCGCGCATAAGGCGGAGGACGAGGGGGTCGCGGTTGCAGAGATTTTGGCGGGCCAGGCCGGCCACGTGAACTACGACGTGATCCCCAACGTGGTCTATACCTTTCCCGAAATCGCCTCGGTCGGCAAAAGTGAAGAGGAGCTCAAACAGAGCGGAATCGATTACCGTGCCGGCAAATTTCCGTTCACCGCCAACGGGCGCGCCAAGATAAATCTCGAGACCGAAGGCATGGTCAAGATTTTGGCCGACGCCGGATCGGATCGGGTGCTCGGAGTGCACATTGTCGGCGCCGACGCCGGCAACATGATCGCAGAGGCCGCGGTGGCCATGGAATTTGGGGCTGCGGCCGAGGATATCGCGCGCACCTGCCACCCGCACCCCACCCTGAGCGAGGCCGTCCGGGAGGCGGCGCTTGCGGTCGACAAACGGGCAATAAATATGTGAGCGCTATTTCGCTTTATGAGCCGTCCCGGCGTAAACAAGGGAGGTCGTTGTCGGCGAAACGGAAACGCGCGCAGCCGAATCGCTTGACGTTGGTTCGAGATAGGCACACAGCGCAAACAAGCCAAGCGTGAGAAGGGCGCCGACCGTTACGAAATACCTGAACAAAGGCATGGCACCGCGCTCCGATGCGATGCCCCTCCCGCCGGAGATTCCCTGATCAATACTACGTTGCGCCGGTCCGGAAAGGAAGCCCGCGTTGGTGCCCCATCAGCGGTCTTCAGTGGGCGCCGGCGGCCTGGAACAAATGTCCGAACCAGTGCATCGCGTCATGCGGGGCATTTGGCGCAAACAGACCTATGCCGGTAAAGATGAGGCCGATGACGCCGAGGCCTGCCGCGCCGTAGGCAAGTCCGATCATTCCGGTGATCACGGCGGCCGAAGCGAGCACGATGCCGATCTGATACGCGGCCGATCCGAACTCGTAGTTGTGATAACGCGACATGGCGACGTCGCGGTCGCGCTCGTATTGTTCGGCCTGAGCTTTGAGTTCCTTGCGTCCGTCCTTTTGCTCGGGGTCGGACTCATAGCGCTTGACCGTCGCATTCCAGCCGTCGATCTGCTTGCTCATCACAGATTTCAAGGCTTCATCGGTTTGCCCGGTCAGCTCGATGCGCAAGGCCTCCGCCGCTGTGCGCAGCGTGGTCTGACGCACAGTCTTGGCCTGGAAGAAGTTCCAGGTATCCGATGCCTTGATATTGAGCTCGATTCCGGCCGTTTGCGCGCTTTTGCCGAGCGTCTCCGACAGCGAGAGAAACAGCGCAATGACCGCGATCAGGAGGGCTATTTTCTTGTTCCGATCGGATACTTTCGTCGCATGTCCCCCACCATCAGCGTGCTCGTGCTCCAAGCGATGCTCGGCCTCATGTTGGACCGCGTGCACGACGTGACTCATGCTGCTCTGCAAGCGAATTGAATTAATCTTCCCCACTCTAACGCTTCCCCTGCTTGCGACCTGCTTGCGGGGAGCGACGGGTGGGCGCTTCACGCGCGGGGATGTGCGCTACGGTAAGCCCGCAGGAGCTGATCGGTATCGACGGCGGTGTAGATCTGCGTGGTCGAGAGCGACGCGTGCCCGAGTAACTCCTGCACGGCGCGCAAATCGCCGCCGCGCCCGAGAAGATGCGTTGCAAAGGAATGGCGCAATGCGTGCGGGGTCGCTGTGTCTGGCAGCCCCAGTGCTCCCCGCAGACGCGCCATGGCAAGTTGCACGACACGGGCCGAGAGCACGCCGCCCCTTGCGCCCAGAAACAACGGGCCATCGGGCGGGAGTTCAAATGGACACAGGGCGACGTATTCCTCAATCGCGGCAACGACATTGGCCAGAACCGGAACCATGCGGGTCTTGTTGCCTTTGCCATGGACCGTGATGACTTCGGTCCCCCCGCCAATATCCCTGCGTTTGAGGCCCAGCGCTTCGGAGATCCGCAGGCCCGATCCGTACAGCAGCGCGAGCACGGCCGCGTCACGGGCGACAATCCATGGCGGCCCTGTGTCGGCGCGCAGTTCGGTCGTGACGACGCGTTTTGCCGTCTCGACGCTAAGCGGCCTTGGTAATGTCTTGCTCTGCTTCGGCGCGCGCACGGCCGAAAGCGCGCCGCAGCTCGCCTTTCCCTGTCGCTCGAGAAAACGCGTAAAGGAGCGCACCCCGGCAAGCATGCGCGCGAGCGAGCGGCTGCTGATGCCCTCGGAGCGACGCGCCGCCATGAACGCACGCACGTCGCTGGGATGAAGTCGGCAAAGTGCCGGCAACGTCATGCGGCCGCCCAGATGCTCACAGAGGAAGCTTAGAAACTGATGCACGTCGCGCGCATAGGCTTCGGCTGTCTTGGGCGAGACTTGCCGCTCGCCGGACAGGTGAATAAGCCAGCGATCAAATTCGATTGCGAGCTCGGCTGAGGCGAAGGCAAATCCTGGGATCCGGTTCATTGGCGTTTCCAATGATGCTGAGCGCGCGATATTGCATCCTGTTTCTTCATCCTTTCTTAAGTGCGAGCGCTCTGCCGCGTAGGCGTGGCGAACACATGACCCGAAGCGAGGAAACGACATTGTCGTAAGGACATGCCACACCGAACGGCTCCTGTTTCCGCCACGAATGTTGTGGATGTGCTTGTGCCCGTGGCACTCGACCACCCCTATTCCTATCGGGTGCCCGGGCATCTGCGGCTCGAGCCGGGAGACTTGGTGAGCGTTCCGCTCGGCCCGCGTGCCGTCACCGGCGTCATCTGGGCGGATCAAGTCGAGGTGAGGGCGGGACTGCACAACCGCATGCGCGACGTGGCGGAAAAGCTCGATTTTCCGCCGCTGAAGCTGGAGTTGCGCAAATTTGTGGATTGGGTCGCAGCCTATACGCTCGCTCCGCGAGGCATGGTGCTGCGGATGGCGCTGCGCATGGGCGAGCATCTCGGCCCGGCGCGAGAGACGGTCGGAGTGCGGCTTGCCGGCCCAGTGCCACAGCGAATGACGCCGGGGCGCAGCCGCGTAATGGAATTACTCGCCGGCGGATTGACGCGCGGAAAGAATGAATTGGCGCAAGCGGCCGGGGTGTCGGTGAGCGTCGTCGACGGTCTCGTCGACCACGGAACGCTCGAAACCCTGTCCATTGCGCCTGAGCCGGTGGCGCGGCGGCCGGATCCCGATTTCATGCGGCCGGACCTGACAGCGGCACAACAAGATGCGGCAGCCGCGCTGGGCGCCGATGCCGCAAAAGGCGGATTTAGTGTCACGTTACTGGACGGAGTGACCGGATCGGGCAAGACGCAAGTTTATTTCGAAGCGGTTGCTGCGCTTTTGCGGCGCCGCGGCCAGGCACTAGTCCTCGTGCCTGAAATCGCACTGACCGCGCAATTCCTCGATCGCTTCACGCAACGCTTTGGCGTACGCCCGGCCGAATGGCACTCCTCGTTGACGGCGCGCCGGCGCGCGCGCACCTGGAGCGCGGTCGCCCGTGGCGAGATCAGCGTGATCGTCGGAGCGCGCTCGGCGCTGTTTCTGCCTTACTGCGACCTCGGACTGATTGTCGTCGATGAGGAGCACGACCCTGCCTATAAGCAGGAGGAGGGAGTTCGTTATCACGCGCGTGATATGGCCGTGGTGCGTGGCCGCGAGGCCGACGTTCCTGTCGTGCTGGTCACGGCGACACCCGCCGTGGAAACGGAGGTCAATGCACGGCGCGGCCGCTACCGGCGCTTGCGGCTGCCGGAGCGGTTCGGGGGCCAGCATCTTCCCGCGATCGAGGCGATCGATCTGCGCACGGAAGGGCCGCCGCGCGGGCGTTTCATCGCGCCGCGATTGGCAGAGGCTGTAAAGACGGCCCTTGAGCAGAACAAGCAAGCGTTGCTGTTTCTCAATCGCCGGGGATACGCACCGCTCACGCTGTGTCGAAGCTGTGGCTTTCGCCTCGGCTGCCCGAACTGCGACGCCTGGCTGGTGGAGCATCGGTTCCGCCGCCGGCTCGTGTGCCACCACTGCGGATTCTCCATGCCTGTGCCCCCGCAGTGCCCGCAATGTGGGGCCAGCGATTCGCTCGTCGCCGTCGGACCGGGGGTCGAGCGGCTCGAACAGGAGGCGAACGAGCTCTTCCCAGGAAGCCGGATTCTCGTGCTTTCGAGCGACCTCGTTGAATCAGTGGAGCGTCTGCGCGAGGAGCTCGATGAGGTTAGCCATGGCCGTTTTGACGTCATTATAGGGACGCAGCTCATTGCCAAAGGACATCATTTTCCCATGCTCAATCTCGTGGGAGTTGTCGACGCCGACCTTGGCTTGGCGAACGGCGATCCGCGGGCTGCCGAACGGACGTTCCAACTTCTGCATCAGGTTGTCGGGCGGGCAGGACGCGAGGAGGGTCTCGGCGTGGGTTATCTGCAGACGCACCAGCCTGAGCATCCCGTGATCCGGGCGCTGATTGCGGGTGACCGCGATGCATTCTACGAGCGCGAGATCGAGCTGCGGGAGAAAACACAATACCCGCCCTTCGGGCGGCTTGCGAGCCTGGTGATCTCGGCGAACGAACGCGCCACGGCCGAGAGCTACGCGCGGCGCCTCGCCACGGCCGCGCCGCGCTCGCAGGAGACACGCATTCTGGGCCCCGCGGAAGCGCCGCTTGCCGTGGTGCGTGGGCGCCATCGATTTCGCTTGTTGGTCAGATCACCGCGCGCCTTCGATCTTTCCGCTTACCTGCGGGAGTGGCTCGCAAGCGCTGCCAAACCAAGAGGCAACGTCAAGCTGGAAGTCGATGTCGACCCGCAGAGCTTCCTCTGATCCGCGTCCTGGATTTTGGCCCGGCGCGGAGCTTCTGCCCGGATGGAGCAGGATGGAGCAGGGGGCCATGGTTGCGCCGCAGCGAGCGGTATGTTAGCAACCGCGCGATTTTTGTGGCATTCCAGGGCGCGCCGCCGCTCGCCGCAAAACTGCAAGTCCCACTTTGATCTCATGGGCTTGGCGCCCCGTCCATGACGGTGCCGGGCCCGCGGATTGCGGAAAGAGCACTCACTTGGCGACCCAAGGCACAACTCCATCTGGCATGGCGGGCCGCTATGCGACTGCGCTATTCGAGCTTGCGCTCGAGACCAACGCGATCGCCGCGGTCAAGTCGGACTTGGACCGCTTCGATGCACTCATCGCCGAGAGTGCCGATCTTGCTCGGCTCGTCCGCAGCCCGGTGTTTACCGCCGAGGAGCAGGTGCGCGCGCTGCGATCCGTGCTCAACTGGGCCGGACTGAGCGGGCTTTCCGCGCAGTTCCTGCTCACGGTCGCCGCCAACCGCCGCCTGTTCGCGGTGCGCGATATGATCAGGGCCTATGGTCTCATTGTCGCTCGTCACAGGGGGGAGGTGAGCGCGCAAGTGACGCTGGCGCAGCCCCCACGGCCGGAGCACCTCGCGGCGATCAAGGAGGCGCTCAACGCAGTGACCAAAAAGGATGTGCAGGTCGACGTGAATGTCGATCCTTCGATTATCGGGGGTCTCGTGGTGAAGCTTGGGTCTCGCATGGTCGATACCTCGCTGCGTACCCGGCTCAACATGATCAAGCACGCGATGAAAGAGGTTTCCTGATGGACATCCGCGCCGCCGAAATTTCAGCAATCCTCAAGGAGCAGATCAAGAATTTCGGGCAGGAAGCGCAGGTTTCCGAAGTGGGCCAGGTGCTCTCGGTCGGTGACGGGATCGCGCGCGTCTACGGCCTCGACAACGTGCAAGCCGGCGAGATGGTTGAATTCGAGAACGGCGTGCGCGGAATGGCGCTCAATCTCGAAACCGACAATGTCGGTATCGTGATTTTCGGCAATGACCGCGAGATCAAGGAAGGACAGACGGTCAAACGCACGCAGGCCATTGTGGACGCGCCGGTGGGCAAGGGGCTGCTCGGCCGGGTCGTCGATGCGCTCGGCAATCCGCTCGATGGCAAGGGCCCCGTTCATGCGACGGAACGTCGCCGGGTGGACGTCAAGGCCCCCGGCATCATTCCCCGCAAATCCGTTCACGAGCCGATGGCAACGGGGCTCAAGGCGATCGATGCGCTGATTCCTATTGGCCGCGGCCAACGCGAGCTGATCATTGGTGATCGCCAGACCGGAAAAACCGCGATCGCGCTCGACACCATTCTCAATCAGAAATCGCTCAACGCCTCCAACGACGAGAAGATCAAGCTTTACTGCGTCTATGTCGCCGTCGGCCAAAAGCGCTCAACCGTTGTTCAATTCACCAAGGTGCTGGAGGAAAACGGCGCGCTTGACTATTCCATCATCGTCGCGGCCACCGCCTCGGACCCCGCCCCGATGCAATTTCTGGCCCCGTTTGCGGGCTGCACCATGGGTGAATATTTCCGCGACAACGGCATGCACGCGGTGATCATCTATGATGATCTCTCGAAGCAGGCGGTCGCCTATCGGCAAATGTCGCTGCTGTTGCGGCGCCCACCCGGACGCGAGGCTTATCCGGGCGATGTGTTCTATCTGCATTCGCGGCTGCTCGAACGGGCTGCGAAAATGAACGACGACAACGGGGCAGGCTCGCTCACCGCGTTGCCCGTGATCGAGACGCAGGCCAACGATGTCTCGGCGTATATTCCGACCAACGTGATCTCGATCACTGACGGGCAGATCTTTCTGGAAACTGATTTGTTCTATCAGGGCATCCGGCCGGCGGTGAACGTCGGACTTTCGGTTTCGCGCGTCGGCTCCTCGGCACAGACGAAAGCGATGAAGAAGGTGGCCGGCCGCATCAAGGGGGAGCTGGCGCAATATCGCGAGATGGCCGCCTTTGCGCAGTTCGGCTCCGATCTTGATGCGACCACGCAGCGCCTTCTCAACCGAGGCTCACGTTTGACGGAGCTCCTCAAGCAGCCGCAGTTCTCGCCGTTGAAGATGGAAGAGCAGGTGGTGGTCATCTATGCCGGGGTCAACGGGTATCTCGATCCCATCCCGGTCGATCGGGTGCGCGCGTTCGAGCATGGACTGCTCGGAGTAACTCGTAGCCAGCACTCCGAAATCCTCGATGCGATACGCGAGACGAGGGATCTCGACGACGCCACCGCGGCCAAACTCAAAGCGGCGGTCGATAAGTATGCGCAGACGTTCGCCTAGCAGACGACGGACTCATGCCCAGCCTCAAAGACATGCGCGTTCGGATCGCCGCGACCAAGGCGACCCAGAAGATCACCAAGGCAATGCAGATGGTGGCGGCATCGAAGCTGCGGCGTGCCCAGGCGGCGGCCGAGGCGGCGCGGCCCTACGCCGAGCATATGGGCAAGGTGCTGGGCAATATTGCCGGCGCCCTCGGTGATCTCGCCAGCGCCCCGCGCCTGTTGTCCGGGACCGGCAGCGACAACGTGCATCTGCTTCTTGTCTGCACGGCGGAGCGGGGACTTTGCGGCCCCTTCAACTCAGCCATCGTGCGGCTTGCGCGTGAGCGGGCGAATGCGCTTGTAGCGCAGGGCAAGGAGGTCAAGTTCTTCTGCGTTGGCCGCAAGGGCTACGAGCAGCTGCGACGTCTATATGAGAGGCAGATCATCGAGCATATCGAGCTGCGCAGTGTACGCACGCTCGGCTTTGAGCACGCCGAGAGCATCGCAGAGAAGATCATTCGGCTCTACGACGCGGGCGCTTTCGACGTGTGCAGCCTCTTCTTCTCGCGTTTCAAGTCGGTCATGGCGCAGATTCCGACTGCGCAACGAATCATTCCGCCCGAGTTCGAGCCCGGGAAGGCAAACGATATGGGCGGCGCGAGCTACGAGTACGAGCCGGAGGAAGATGAAATCCTCGCTGAGCTTCTGCCGCGCAACGTGGCCGTGCAGATCTACCGTGCCTTGCTGGAGAACTCGGCGTCGTTCTACGGCGCGCAGATGACCGCGATGGACAACGCCACCCGCAACGCCGGCGAAATGATCCGCAAGCAGACGCTCAGCTACAACCGTACCCGGCAGGCGATGATCACGAAGGAGCTGATCGAGATCATCTCGGGGGCGGAGGCGGCGGTGTGATGAGAAGTTGCAAGGTAATCGTACGAACAACAAACTCGTAAGCTCCATCCTCGACGAGGTGAGGGCAAACAGACGCAACGTTGAGGACAATAAAAATGGCTAACCAGTCCAATCCAGCCGGACACATCACCCAGGTTATCGGCGCGGTCGTCGACGTGCAGTTTGAAGGACATCTGCCCGCGATTCTCAATGCGCTGGAGACCAGTAACCAGGGCAATCGCCTGGTGCTCGAAGTCGCCCAGCATCTCGGCGAGTCAACCGTGCGCACCGTTGCCATGGATACGAGCGAGGGGCTCGTGCGCGGTCAGGAAGTGACCGATACCGGCCAGCCGATCGCGGTGCCGGTCGGAGACGGCACGCTCGGCCGCATCATCAACGTGATCGGAGATCCGGTCGACGAGGCCGGCCCGGTATCGTATCGCGAACGCCGCGCGATCCACCAGGACGCGCCTGCCTACACCGAGCAGTCGACCGAATCGCAGATTCTGATCACTGGGATCAAGGTCGTCGATCTGCTCGCGCCTTATGCCAAAGGCGGCAAAATCGGCCTGTTCGGCGGCGCCGGCGTCGGCAAGACGGTCATCATCATGGAGCTGATCAACAATGTCGCCAAAGCGCATGGCGGCTACTCCGTATTCGCCGGCGTGGGTGAGCGCACGCGCGAAGGCAACGACCTCTATCACGAGATGATCGATTCCGGCGTCAACAAGGACCCGAAGAAAAACAACGGCTCGGCAGAAGGGTCAAAATGCGCGCTGGTGTACGGCCAGATGAACGAGCCCCCGGGGGCGCGCGCCCGCGTCGGCCTTTCCGGCCTCACCGTCGCGGAATATTTTCGCGACCAGGGGCAGGACGTGCTGTTCTTTGTCGACAATATCTTCCGCTTTACCCAGGCCGGCTCGGAAGTCTCCGCTCTACTCGGCCGCATCCCGTCCGCGGTCGGCTATCAGCCCACGCTGGCAACCGACATGGGCGCACTGCAGGAGCGTATCACCACCACCACCAAGGGTTCGGTCACGTCGGTGCAGGCGATCTACGTGCCTGCCGACGATCTGACCGATCCGGCCCCTGCGACCTCGTTTGCCCATCTCGATGCGACCTCGGTGCTTTCGCGTTCAATCGCGGAGAAGGGCATCTATCCGGCCGTGGACCCGCTCGATTCAACCTCGCGCATGCTCTCGCCCCTGGTCGTCGGCGAGGAGCACTACAACGTCGCGCGTCAGGTGCAGCAGATCCTGCAGCGCTACAAGGCCTTGCAGGACATCATCGCGATTCTCGGCATGGACGAGCTTTCCGAAGAAGACAAGCTCACGGTCGCGCGCGCGCGCAAGATCGAGCGCTTCCTGTCCCAGCCTTTCCACGTCGCAGAAGTGTTCACGGGCACGCCGGGCGTGTTCGTGGAGCTTGCAGATACCATTCGCGGCTTCAAAGGATTGTGCGAGGGAAAATACGACCACCTGCCCGAAGCAGCGTTCTACATGGTCGGCACGATCGAGCAGGCGGTGGAGAAAGGCAAAAAGCTCGCCGCCGAAGCCGCGTAATCATCTAACATCCGATACCTGCCATGGCCTCTTTTCACTTCGACCTGGTCTCGCCGGAAAAAGTGCTGTTCGACAGCCAAGTCGTTCAGGTCGACGTGCCGGGCTCGGAAGGATATTTCGGCGTGCTCGCCGGACACGCGCCTCTGATCACCACTTTGCGGCCGGGAGTTCTGGTCATCTACGGGGAAGGCGGGGAAGAGCTCCGGGTCGTGGTCAACGGCGGCTTTGCCGAGGTAGGACCTTCCGGCCTCACCGTGCTTGCCGATACGGCAGTGCCGATTGAAGAGTTCGATCTGGCGGTGCTTGCCGGGACGATCAAGGATACGGAAGAGGACGTGGCCGACAGCACGGATGATTGGCAGCGCGACAAGCTTACCCGCAAGCTGGAGCAGTTGCGCGCGCTTCAGGCGGCACTGCAAGCCTCGTAACTCCTGTTTGCGGGCGGCCTCACCCGCGCCGGCGAGCCTCGGACGCAGAAGCGAACTTCGCAAAAGACTGAACGACCCGCTCATAGACTGGGCGCTTGAACGGCACGATCATTGCGGGGAGATTCGCAAGCGGCTCCCATCGCCATTCCACGAACTCGGGGTCATGGCCCCCCGCCGGGGAGGCGATGTTGATCTCGTTTTCGTCGCCGGTAAATCGCAGCGCATACCATTTCTGCGTCTGGCCGCGATATCTCCCGCCCCAGGCCTGACCGACGATCTCTCGCGGAATGTCATAAGCAAGCCATTCCTCGATCTCGCTCAGCTTCTCGACCGAGCGGATATTGGTTTCCTCGTAAAGCTCGCGCAGTGCAGCCGGCCACGGATCCTCGCCCGGGTCGATGCCTCCCTGAGGCATCTGCCAGGCATGGGTTTCGTCGACATGCTCGGGGCCATCAATGCGGCGGCCAATGAAAACACGGCCCTTGCGATTGAATACCGCGAGCCCGGCGCAAGGCCGGTAGGGCAGGGATTCGAATGGGGGCATTTGGGCTACGCAACAGCTCGGGTTACGTGAACTGTCGTAGCGGGCCGGCGTCGTGTTTTCCACTGGCCGCGAAGCCGGCACCCCCGCCCTTCGCTCCCCCTGCCCGGGTTCCGCACTATATTGCGCAAGTCGGGCAAGCCCGACTTGCGCCGGGAGAGGGTTAGGGTGGCGGAATTCAGGGCACCGAAATCGTACGTGCTGAGGGGCGCCCGTCCGGTGCGGCTTTGGGCAGCGCGCCGCGAGCGGGACGCCCAGCCGCGGACGGCTCTCTGCCCGGCGAATCTGCCGGACCGGGAATGACGATCTCCCGGCGCTGGCCGCTCGTCCCGTCAATGATGGTCACGGTCCTGCTGGGTGGCAGCGCCACCGCTGGCGGTTCGTTGCCCGCGCCATCGTTACCATCGCGGGATGGACCAGTGCCCTGCTGGGACACAGCCGGCTCGGGCTTTTGCGGCTTGCCCTTGGAAGCGGCCGCAAGATCGACGGGAGCAATCGCCACCGGTTCTCCCCCAAGCGGATCCTCCACGAGCATTGCCCATCCGATAAAGGTAATGGCCAAGGCGCCCATCGCCGCGGCCAGAAGCTGCAAGAGCGATAGCCCATTCCTGCGCTGGTGCGGTCTTTTGTGCTGCCCGAGAGGGGCGCTGAGGTCATCTGCCGGCATGGATCATCGCTCGCGAATCATCGCGAAAGAGTAGCATTCACAAGCGTTAACGATTCGTTTACCGGTCCGGTCGCTCGGCGTCTCGAGCCCGGCGCCGGTCCGCCAAAAAAATTCGGGGCGGCAATCAGCCGCCCCGATGAACATCTGCGTGCCCCGGCTTTAATTCGGGACCGCCGTTTTCGGATTGGGCGGATAAGCCGAATTCTTCACAATACCGCGGATGAGGTCGAGCGCGGTATGGAGTGCCTTGTCATCCTTCGGGTCGGGAGGAACATAGGATTGGGAGCCGGTCTGCTCGTCCCCCTCCGCCTTGAGATGCCCGCGCAACGATGCTTCGCCACGGGTATCCGTTCGCGCCTTGAGCTCCTCCGGAACGTCTTGGAGGACCTCGATATCAGGCGAAATCCCCTTGGCCTGGATGGAACGGCCGGACGGTGTGAAGTAGCGCGCCGTGGTGAGCCGCAGCGCGCCGTTTCCTGAGCCGAGCGGAATGATCGTCTGGACCGATCCCTTGCCGAAGGACCGCGTGCCGATCACTGTCGCGCGCCGGTGATCCTGCAACGCTCCCGCAACGATCTCCGAGGCCGACGCTGAGCCGCCATTGATTAGGACGATGACCGGCTTGGTCTTGGTTAGGTCGCCCGCGCGTGCATTGAAGCGCTGCGTCTCTTCCGGATTGCGCCCGCGGGTCGAGACAATCTCGCCCTTCTCCAGGAATGCGTCCGACACCGAGATCGCCTGATCAAGCAGTCCGCCAGGATTGTTGCGCAGGTCGATGACAAAGCCCTTGAGCTTGTCGCCCGCCTGGGTCGAAAGGTCGGCGATCGCCTTCTTGAGGCCATCCGTAGTCTGCTCGTTGAACTGGGTAACACGAATGAAGCCGACGTCATCGCCTTCGAGCCGCGAACGGATCGACCGCACGCGAATGATGTCGCGCGTGATCGCCACCTCGACCGGTTTGTCCTGGCCCTTGCGCATGATCTTGAGCTTGATCTTGGTGTTCACGGGACCGCGCATCTTTTCGACCGCCTGGTTGAGCGTGAGACCCTGAACCGGCTCGTCGTCGAGATGGGTGATGATGTCATTGGCCATGATCCCGGCCTTGGCCGCCGGCGTGTCGTCGATCGGCGCGACGACCTTGATCAGCCCTTCTTCCATGGTGACTTCGATGCCGAGCCCGCCGAACTCACCGCGAGTCTGCACCTGCATGTCGCGG
>Ga0209331_1000046_pt1 | contig 36677 bp, 37 predicted proteins | sample JacPinW_OM3H0_M3_FD_187971 | JGI IMG/M metagenome (GOLD analysis project Ga0209331, IMG submission 187971) | Forest soil microbial communities from Algoma, Ontario, Canada - Jack Pine, Ontario site 1_JW_OM3H0_M3 (SPAdes) (version 2) | ecosystem: Environmental > Terrestrial > Soil > Boreal...
GAGCGGATCAATGACCTGCATATTGGGAAAGCCGTCGAGAAAAATGATGCGCTGCACGATCTGATCGGCGTGGCGCATTTCTTCCATGGATTCGCCGCGCCATTTTCGGGCGAGATCGCGATAGCCCCAATTGTCCAGCAACCGGTAATGCAGCCAATACTGGTTGATGGCGGCCAGCTCGTGCCGCAGCCCCCGATTAAGATACTCGATGACTCTCGGGTCGCCCTGCATGGGTCAGAGATGAGATATGTCAGACGTCAGATGTCAGAAATCTGACCTCAAAAATCAAGCCTGCCGACCTCTGACATCCGGGCCCGGACATCGGACAGGATGCTTCGAAGCGTTTGTGCGCAGCGCCCGCACTGGGGGCTGCACCCCAGGCATTCATAGATTTGTCCAGGGCTGCGCGGGAGGGGCTCCGCCGCGATTGCGGCGCGCACATCGTGGTCGCTCAGCACATTGCAAGAACATACAATCATGAAGGGAGGCATTCCTTGAAAATTGGTCCCAGACGCAACGATCGTTAACCGTGACCGGCCCAGCACGCAACGGGCTTTCTCGATCTTTAAAGCAATTCCAATGTGCAGGTCAGGTTGCGGCGAATTCCGGATCGCCCTCGGCGACCAACGCCTGGCTTTATCCGCGAGAGAGTTCGATGCGGGTTCGGTCACACCGCCGCGTTGGTCAGTGCGTCCACGATCCCATCCACGATTTCCTCGACCAGCATCTTGTCTTCCCCCTCCCCCATCACCCGGATGACCGGCTCGGTGCCGGATGGACGGATGATCAGCCGGCCATGGCCGTTGAGCCTGGCTTCTGCATGCTCGATGACGGACCGCACCCCGGCGTCTTCGAGCGGCTTGCCGCTCTTGTAACGCACGTTTTTGAGCACTTGCGGCAAGGGATCGAAGCGGTGACAGACCTTCGATACCGGCTCGCCATGCTTCTTTACCACCGCCAGCACCTGCAATGCGGCAAGCAGCCCGTCCCCCGTGGTCGTGTAGTCGGACAGGATGATGTGACCGGACGGCTCTCCGCCGACATTGTGGCCGTGACAGCGCATGTGATCGAGCACGTAGCGATCCCCGACCGGCGTGCGCACCAGTGATAGCCCCAATTGCGCGAGGTAGCGTTCGAGACCGAGATTCGACATGACGGTGGCAACCACGCCATCCACGGCGAGACGGCCATCAGTTTTCCAGCTCTCTGCAATAACCGCCAGCAGCTGATCGCCGTCGACGACGCGCCCGCGTTCATCGACGATGAGCACGCGATCGGCATCGCCATCCAGCGCGATCCCGCCATCGGCGCGCATCTCCTTGACTTTCTGACAAAGCGCGGCGGGCTCGGTGGAGCCGCATTCGCGATTGATGTTAAAGCCGTCGGGCTCCACCCCCATAGCAATGACTTCTGCATCAAGCTCGCGCAACGCCTCCGGCGCAACCCGATAGGCTGCGCCGTTGGCGCAATCGACGACGATGCGCAGGCCCTCGAGGGAGACATTGCGGGGCAGCGTGCGCTTGGCAAATTCAATGTAACGGTCCTGAACCCCATCGATGCGCTTGGCGCGACCAAGGTCTGCGCTCTTCGCTAGTTTCTTTGTGAGGTCGGAATCGACCAGTAATTCGATCTCGCTTTCGACTTCGTCGGAGAGCTTGAAACCATCGGGCCCGAACAGCTTGATGCCGTTGTCGGCGAATGGGTTATGCGAGGCCGAGATCATCACCCCGATGTCGGCGCGCATGGAGCGGGTGAGCATTCCCACGCCCGGCGTCGGAATGGGTCCGGTCAAAAGGACGTCCATGCCGACGGAGGTAAAGCCCGCAACCAGCGCGGTCTCAATCATGTAGCCGGAAAGCCTGGTATCCTTGCCGATGAGGACCCGGTGGCGATGATCCCCCCGCCGAAATATCAGTCCCGCCGCTTGCCCCACCTTGAGAGCGAGTTCCGGCGTGATCACGCCGTTTGCGCGGCCGCGAACGCCGTCGGTGCCGAAATATTTACGAACCATGCCTGCCTCACCCCGTGCACAGCCCTCTTTTCAATGAAAAGAAAGCCCAATTCAAGGGGATGTGCCGGGCGATGTGCGGGAATTTCGAAGTAATAATAACAAATGCACCCGCTCCGCCTAACTCGCGGCGCGGCCGCAAAAGCCTCCCCGGATTCCTCGGATAGGAGGAAAAGCTTATCTTTTGGGCCTCTTATCGTACACGCTCGGAGGCGGCTGGGTTACGCTCGGCGGGTCGGAGGCCGGGAAGCTGTCTTCCAGTGCCCGATCGAGTGATTTTTCCGCCTTGCGCCGCTGTTCCTCGCGCAATTCCTCGGCGGCTTCCTGGCGCCTCTTTTCCTCGATCTCATTTTGAGTCACGCTGTCGTTCGGGATTCCCATAGTGTCCTCTCATCAGATCTGGCCACCTGACAACGCGGAGAATACAGCCTGCGTTCCGGTGCGTTAAACAGGGGGCGTGGAGGACCGATGTGCGTGCGATAACTTGCATTGAGGATCTGCGTGAACGGGCCCGGCGCAAAGTGCCGCGCGCGTTCTTCGATTACGCGCAAGCCGGCTCCTATTCGCAGCAGACCTTGCGGGCCAATCGCGACGATCTTGAACGCATCACACTGCGCCAGCGCGTCCTGGTCGACGTCTCGCAGCGCGATCTCACAACCAGCATCATCGGCGAGCCGGCACGGCTCCCGCTCGCGCTCGCACCCGTCGGTTTATGCGGCATGCAGCACGGCGACGGCGAGATTCTGGCCTGCCGGGCGGCGCAGGCGGCCGGCATTCCATTTACCCTCTCGACCATGTCCATCTGCTCCATCGAGGACGTGGCGGCCGCGGTCGGCAAACCATTCTGGTTTCAGCTCTACGTCATGCGCGACCGCGGCTTCATCAAGGCGCTGATCGAGCGCGCCGCTGCGGCAAGATGCAGCGCACTTGTGCTTACCGTTGATCTCCCGGTCTTGGGCCAGCGCCATTGCGATATTCGAAACGGAATGACTGTGCCGCCCAAGGTCAGTCTCGCCAATCTCATCGACATGGCAACCAAACCGGGTTGGGTGCTCTCCATCCTGCAAGGCAAGCGCAAGACATTCGGCAACCTTGCCGGCCACGTCCGCGGCATGGAGAACGTGATTTCGCTGGCGCAGTGGACGAACAGCCAGTTCGATCCGACGCTGAACTGGAGAGATGTCGAGTGGGTGCGCGCCCTTTGGCCCGGCAAGCTGATCCTCAAGGGCATTCTTGATGTCGAGGACGCAAGGATCGCTGCCAAGACAGGGGCAAGCGCGCTCGTCGTTTCCAATCACGGCGGCCGTCAGCTCGATGGGGCACCCTCGTCGATCTCGGCGCTGCCGAAGATCGCAGACGCAGTCGGCTCAGAGATCGAGATCATGTTCGACGGCGGGATACGATCGGGCCAGAACGTGCTGCGGGCGTTGGCGCTCGGCGCGCGCTCCTGCATGATCGGCCGCGCCTATGTCTATGGCCTTGGGGCAGGCGGCGAGGAGGGGGTCGCCAAGGCCATTGAAATTCTGGGAAAAGAGCTCGACGTGAGCATGGCCCTGACCGGCAGCAAAAGCGTGCGGGGCGTCGGCCGCAGCATTATCGCCCAATAGAAAAATTCCATTCTTTTCAAGGTTTTAAGATTCAACTTGACTCTGGAACGGAGCCCGGGAATGTTAGGGAACAAATGATGAACATTCCTCGGTCTTCCCGTTATGGCATTGCGACCAGAGCCCCCCTCTCCTGTCGATGCGCCGCGCCTTCTTGATCGACTGCGACAAGAGCTTTTGTCGGCTGAGAGAGCCGCGGGGCTTGTCAGTTTAAGCAATCCTCCCCTTGCGATTGGTATTGCGGTCATCGATACCGCGCTTGGCGGGGGACTTGCTTGCGGGGCGCTGCATGAAATCGCCGCCACACGCGAGAGCGAGACCGCGGTTGCAACGGGTTTTGCGCTGGCATTGGCCGTCCGCAACGGGAGGAAATCTCGACCAGGTTGCAGTGGTTCGCGGGAGCAGATTTCACCTCTCCCGCAAACCGTGCTTTGGATTGCGGAAGATCTCTCGCTTGCCGAAAACGGGCAGCTTTACGGACCGGGACTCGATCAAGCCGGCATTGCTCCTGAACACCTGATCACGGTTTCGGCTCCACGCGCGCGCGATGTGCTCTGGGCCATGGAAGAAGCGCTGCGCTGTCGCGCGCTCGGCGTGGTGATCGGCGAGATTCGCGCGCGCGGCATTGAGCATGTGACCACGCGCCGTCTTTCGCTCGCAGCGGCAGCTGGAAACACGCTGGGGTTTCTGCTGCGCACGCTGCCGGACGATGAGCCCTCCGCCTGCGCAACGCGCTGGATGCTTGCAGCGGCACCGTCTGATCTTCCATCGCCGAGATTCCACGACATCGGCCCGCCGCGCTGGACAGTGCATCTGACGCGCAACCGTCGTGGTCATTCCGGAATATGGATCGTGGAGTGGAACAGTGTGGAGCAGCGTTTCGAGCTCGCAAAGAATTCTCAGCCTGTGGCTGCAACGGCTCTCGACCGACCGTATCGCACGACAGCGGCATGAGCGTGATGACGCTCCTATTGTCGTCTTCGGCAAACGCGGCAATCTCGACCTTCTGGTTGCGGTCGATTGCGCGGCGGCAAGGCTCGCCTTGGGCACGGGTCTCGCGCTTGCCCAAGCGCGCGCCATGCATCCTGCTGTTATCGCCGTTCCCGAGGATCAGGCAGGCGATGCACGCCTTCTCAATGCTCTTGCCGACTGGTGCCAGCGCTACACGCCCCTCGTGGCGCTCGATCCCCCTGACGGCATTCTGCTCGACATCAGCGGCTGCACGCATCTCTTCGGAAACGAGCAAAAGCTTCGCCATGACCTGCTCGCGCGAGTGACACGTTTCGGCTTCTCGGCACGCGCAGCCATTGCTTCGACCATCGCAGCGGCATGGGCCGCGGCGCATTTCAGCACCGTGACCATCATACCGCCCGGCGACGAACGCGAGCTGCTCGCGCCATTGCCGCTTGCTGCGCTCCGGCTCCCGCAGGAGACAGCCGCCGCAATGGCGCGGCTCGGATTGAAACACGTCGGCGACATCATTGCTCTGCCGCGCGCGCCGCTTGCCGCGCGTTTTGGGATCGATCTTCTGCGCAACTTTGATCGCGCAATCGGCTGCGAAGACGAACCGCTGAGCCCGCGTCTGCCAGTTGCGCCTTACATCGCGGAAAAAAGCTTTCACGAGCCGATCGCGCGCGAAGAGGACGTGCTGCTGACAATCGAGCGCCTGGCCGCACGATTGAAGCTCGCTCTCGTTGCCCACGGCGATGGCGCACGAAATCTCGAGCTTGCTCTCTTTCGCACCGATGGCGTCGTCAAGCGCGTCACAGCCGGCACGTCGCGCCCCATTCGGGATCCCGCGGCCATTCGCGCGCTTTTTGTCGAGCGGCTTGCTGCCTTGGGCGACGCGATGGATCCCGGCTTTGGGTTCGACCTCGCGCGATTGTCGGTGACCCGCGCTGAGCCGCATCCCGAGGAGCAGATCGGTCTCGGGCAAGCCGAGGATTGCGCCGAGCTCGACCGTCTCATTGATCATCTGAGCGCGAGGCTCGGACGCGCCCGCGTCACGCGCTTGATTGCCCATGACAGTCATATTCCTGAACTCGCCGCGAGTGCATTGCCGGCGCAAATGACGGCGACGATCGAATCGGGCTGGGATGCCTTTCGCCGTTTCCGCACCGATGCCAGATTGAGCACGCGGCCGCTGCGCCTGCTCGCCAAACCCGAGCCGATTGTCGATCTCCTCGCACTTATCCCCGACGGACCGCCGGCGCGCTTTCGCTGGCGCCGCGCCTGGCATGAAGTGGTTGCCGCCGAAGGCCCCGAACGGATCGAAGCGCCCTGGTGGAATGAAGACGGGAGCGGCCCCGTGCGCGACTATTTCCGCGTGCAAGACAAAGCGGGACTGCGCTTCTGGCTGTTTCGTGCCGGACTTTATCGTGACGCGGCATTGGCGATGCCGCGCTGGTTTTTGCATGGATTCTATGCGTGATGCGTTACTTCGAATTCGCGGTCGCTTCCAATTTTTCCTTTCTGCGCGGCGCCTCCCATCCCGAGGAGCTGATGCTGCAAGCTGCCCATATAGGCCTTGACGGTATTGGGCTCTCTGATCGCAATTCGGTTGCAGGGGTGGTCCGCGCTCATCTGATCAAACGAGAAAAGGAGCTTTCGCTCGCGTATCATCCCGGCGCGCGCCTCGTCTTTGCCGACGGCACGCCCGATATTCTCGCCTATCCCCGCGATCGTCCGGCCTGGGGACGGCTCTGCCGCCTGCTCACGCGCGGCAATCTGCGCGCCCAAAAAGGCGATTGCATCCTTTATCTCGACGACCTGCTCGAACATGGCGAAGGTCTCGAGCTGGTCGTGATGGAGACATCGACCCGGGAATCCCCGCCATCTGTTTTGGCAAAAAAATCCCAAGCGGGCCGCCTTGCACCCACACCTGCGTCATCTCCCCAGCAGCAGGACGCGCTCAATCCAACAAAAACCCCAGCTGCAACGCCGAAGCTTCGGCTGATCGCGAACCGGGATGAAAGGCAAGCTTGCGCGAGAACCGCTCATTTCCTCTCCCGCTTGCGCGATGCCGCTCCCGGACGCGTGCGATTGGCTGCGACCATGCTCTATCGCGGCAATGACCGCGCCTGGTTGGCGCAGCGCGTGGAGCTTGCGGCCGGGAACGATATCGCGCTGATTGCCGTCAATGACGTGCTCTATCACCATCCCGATCGGCGGGAATTGCAGGACGTGCTTACCTGCGTTCGCGAGCACCTCACCATCGATAAGGCGGGCCGCCGGCTTGCCGTCAATGCCGAGCGCTATCTCAAACCGGGCGCCGAAATGATGCGCTTGTTTCGCGACGCACCGCAAGCCGTCGAGGAAACATTGGCGCTGCATGCGGCGCTGACTTTCTCGCTCGATGAGCTGCGCTATGAATATCCCGACGAGATGCGCGCGGGTTTCGCGAGTCCACAGGAGGCGCTCATCCATCTTGCCTGGGAAGGCGCCGCCGCCCGCTATCCCGCGGGCATTCCGGACAATGTCCGTCAAACCCTCGATCATGAGCTCGCCCTGATCGGAAAGCTCAATTACGCACCTTATTTCCTGACCGTGCATCACATTGTCGAGTACGCGCGCAGTCAGAACATCCTTTGCCAGGGGCGCGGCTCGGCGGCAAACTCGGCGGTCTGCTATTGTTTGCGCATCACTGACGTTGATCCGCGCGATGGGCGTCTTCTGTTCGAACGTTTCATTTCATCCGACCGCGGCGAGCCTCCCGACATTGATGTCGATTTCGAGCACGAACGGCGCGAGGAGGTGATCCAGCACATTTATCAGCACTATGGCCGCGACCATACCGGCATTGCTGCGACCGTCATCTCCTATCGCGGCCGCTCCGCCATTCGCGAAGTGGGCAAGGCATTTGGGCTCTCGGAAGATGTCATCGGCGCGCTGTCTTCTTCAATCTGGGGAATGGGCGGCGGCGCGGTGCGCGCAAACGATCTCGAACGGGCGGGAATCGATCTGCAGAGTTCGCGCGTGCAAAAGATGCGAGCGCTTGCGCTCGAGATCCAATCCTTCCCGCGCCATCTCTCCCAGCATGTCGGCGGCTTTGTCGCTACGCGCAGCCCGCTCGACGAGGTGGTTCCAATCGGCAACGGCGCGATGCCCGATCGCACCTTCGTCGAGTGGGACAAGGACGATCTCGACGCACTCGGCATCCTGAAAGTCGATGTGCTTGGGCTCGGCATGCTCACCTGCATACGCAAGGCGTTCGAGCTCGCCGAAAACCATTATGGAATTACTTTTCGCGCAGCCCGCAAGGGGACAACCCGCGATGCTTGCGAACAGCCAATGCACCGCCTCGCAAAGGAGCATGCAGACGGCGAAAAAGGGGTTTTCACCCTCGCGACCGTTCCCAAGGAAGATCCGGCCGTCTATCGCATGCTGCAGCGCGCCGACTCGATTGGCGTCTTCCAGGTGGAGAGCCGTGCGCAGATGTCCATGCTGCCGCGGCTCAAGCCGAAGGAGTTTTATGATCTTGTGATCGAGGTCGCGATCGTGCGGCCCGGCCCCATTCAAGGCGACATGGTGCACCCCTATTTGCGCCGCCGGCAGGGGCTTGAGCCGGTTTCCTATCCTTCAAAAGAGCTCGCAGCCGTCCTCGACAAGACGCTAGGCGTGCCCTTGTTCCAGGAACAGGCGATGAAGATTGCGATTGTCGCCGGCGGTTTCACTCCGGGCGAAGCCGACAAACTGCGCCGAGCCATGGCGACTTTCAAACGCACCGGCACCATCGGCACCTTCAAGACCAAGATGATCGAAGGAATGATGGCGCGAAATTATCCGCGCGACTTTGCCGAGCGCTGTTTTAGCCAGATTGAAGGTTTCGGTGAATACGGATTTCCGGAAAGCCACGCTGCAAGCTTCGCGCTCCTGGTCTATGCCTCGGCCTGGCTCAAGTGCCGTTATCCCGATGTATTTGCAGCAGCCTTGCTCAACTCGCAACCGATGGGCTTTTACGCCCCGGCCCAGATCGTGCGGGACGTGCGCGAGCATGGCATCGAAGTGCGTCCGGTCGACATCAATCATTCGGATTGGGACGCCACGCTAGAGCCCCACTCGCCGCCGGCGGGACGCGTGCATGCGCTTCACAGCGAGATGACGAACGACATTTGCAGCACCCATGCCCTGCGTCTCGGCTTTCGCAAGATCAAGGGCTTGTCCGAGCAGGATGCAAGATTGATTGTCGCTGCCCGGCGACGGACACAGGACGTCCAGCGCGCTGCCCAAGAAGCGCGGTATACCTCGATACGCAATCTCTGGCTCCGCACCGGACTTTCTCCGCGAATCATCGCACGGCTTGCCGATGCCGACGCGTTCGGTTCGCTCGGTCTTACGCGCCGGCAAGCGTTGTGGGAAGCCAAGGCGCTTGGCCGTGTCGGGGATAAAGAGGACGATCTCCCGCTGTTTCGAAACAACACGAGCAATGGGGTCGTGAGTACGACGTGCGAAGGTATAAGCGAGCCCAATGTCACGCTTCCGCTGATGGGATTTGGCGAGGAAGTCGTGAACGACTACCGTTTCCTTGAACTGTCGCTGCGCGCACATCCCGCATCCTTCCTGCGGGGCGATCTCACGGCGCGCGGCATCATTCGTAATGAAGCGCTGCGCACGCGGCGATCGGGTGAGCATGCCATCGTCTCCGGCCTGGTCACCATTCGCCAGCGACCGGGAACGGCAAGCGGCGTCATCTTCATGACCATCGAGGACGAGACCGCCATCGCCAATATCATTGTGTGGCCGAAAATCTTCGAACGTTTTCGCGCCATCATCCTCGGCGCGCGCTATATCGCCGTAAGCGGTACGCTCCAGCATGAATCCGGCGTGATTCATTTGGTCGCGGCGCGGCTTGCGGACCTCACCCCGTTATTGGCTCGACTGACCGAAGATTCCTCGCCGGTCCAGTCTCTTGCACGCGCGGACGCGGTCAAGCATCCGCACGATGAGAACATCGATAGCCGCGCGCGTGGCCGCCGCAATCCGCCCCGAATTAGTGCGCCCGCAGCCTTGCCTGACCTTTTCGCGAGCGATTTCGAGATTTCCGCGCGCGGCTCGGCGCATGTTCCCGCCCGACGCGGGGGAAGCAAGATCCGCTAAAGCGGGATGACTTTTCTTCGAATCGCCATCCCGCTTTAGCTCTTTGTTTGAGCATGATCTTTTCCGAAAACCGGTACCCACTTTTCGGGATCATGCTCCTGGACGGCTATGGCACCAGGCCATCGCGGCCGACCGTGATGCGCGCGGCCTCGAACACGCCATCCGGCGCTCTCTTCGCATTGAAGATGCTGACATTGGCCCCTGGCTTGAGCTCATCCCGGCTGCCCTCCACATAGGCGCGGATCACGGCTTCCGGGCCGACGATGATCTTTTTCTCGCCGCCCTTGTACTTGATCGTGATCTCCTGGCCATTCACTCCCGCCACCATCGTATCGACGGTAGCGTTGGTCATGGTGCTGTTCGGCCGATCCCACGGGCGATGCCCCTCGCCGGTCCCGCGCAGCGATTCCGCAAAGATCGTGATCTGGATTGCGCGCTGGCTGCCGTCCGCTTGGGGCGTTGCGCCGACTCCGATGAAGACGCCAGGCTTGATGTCGGCAAGGCTTGCCTTGACAGCGGCGTACACCGCCGCGTTCTCAGCGAGTCTCACCTTCACGTCACCCGCCTCGCCGGCCTTGACGGTCAGCACCGCGCCGTCCACCGCCGCAATCGGACCACGGATCCGCGTTGTTTGCTGCGCAAACGAGGATGAAGCGGCAAGCCCAGCTGCCAGGGCCAGACCCGCAAGTCTTATTCTGCTTCTGCCCATCCCGAGCCCTCACATCGGCGGTATCACGCCGCCGCTACCCACATAGATCGCCGGTGTCGTCAATGATCCGTCGGGCTGCTTGGTTGCTCCCATGACGATGGTCGACACCCCAGGCTTGAGCTCATCCTTGCTGCCCGGCGCCACTGCCACGATCGGCGTGTCGGGCGGAACAAGCACCTTCTTCTCGCCGTCCTTGTACTTCACAGTGAGCGTCTGCCCCTCCACTCCCGTGACGCTCGTCTCCACAATTGCATTCGTCATGGTGCTGCCCGGCCGCAAATCCCACGGCAGGAATCGCTCCGGTACCACGCCTTTCTGGGATTCATGGAAGATATGGATCGCGATGGCTTTTTGCGTGCCGTCGGCCTGCGGCATCGCGGTGACCCCGACAAATGTCCCGACCTTGATGTCCGCGAGCGAGGCCTTCACCAGGGCCATGACGCGGGCTGGATCGACGAGCTTGACCTTCATCTCTTCGCCGCTGCGCGCCTTGATCTGTAAGAGGTCGCCGTCGACCTGATCAATCTGGCCGCGAATGCGCACCGTCGAAGGCGGTTGCTGTGCAAAGCTCACCGTTGCCACGAGCATCACGCCGAACAGGATGACGCCGTAGAGGCGCCGGATCGTCATCGTCATCTCATTTCCTCCCACTTTAGCGCCGAACGCACGGGTGGCTTTGGGCTAACCCCGTGTCAGCCGTCTTTATTCCTGCATATCAATAGTCCTGCATATCAATAAAGCCCAGGCGTGGAGCCGCCGTCCACGGCAATAGCGGTGCCCTGGATGTGACCCGCGCGCTCCGCGCACAGAAACAGCGTGAGCTCGGCGATATCTTCGGGTGTCCCCAAGCGACGAATTCCGCTCTTTTCCAGCATGGCCGCGCGGACCTCTTCCACCGATTTGCCGAGCGCGGCCGCGCGTTGTCTCACCAGCTGGTCGGTGCGCTCGGTAGCAGTCTGGCCGGGATGGATGGCGTTGACATGAACGCCGTCGCGCATTCCTAGGCGGGAGAGCCCCTTGGAGAAATTCGCGCACGCGGCGTTAACCGATCCGCCGATCAGAAATTCGGGTTCGACGGTGCGCGCGGCGCCGCCGATGATGCTGACGACGTGCCCCTGCACGGCTTTGAGCAAGGGCCAGAACAGACGTGTAAGGCGCACTGCCCCGAAGAATTTCAGCGCAAACCCGTCGAGCCAGGTCTCATCAGGAAGCTCAAGAAAGTTGCCGGCCCGCGTCGCTCCGGCGTTGTTGATTAGAATATCGCAGCGCTGAAACCTTTCCTGCACACGCTTGAACAGTTGCTCGCAGCCGGCAAGGGTGCGTAGATCGCCGGCCACGATCAAGGGCGCAAGCCCCTGCGCCGCGACTGCTTTTGCCGCCTCGGCGAGATTGTGCTGCGATGACGAGGCAAGCACGGTTTGGGCGCCTTCGCGCGCGAAGGCAAGACCAATGCCGCGCCCGATCCCGCGACTGCCCCCTGAAATAACGACCACCTTGCCGTTGAATTCTCCCGCCATCGATGTTCTCCATGCTCCCTGCTAGCCTGATGGGCAAATCTACTATGGCGTGAACGCGTGCGGGTCAAAGGCCGTGAAGGCGATCTTCATTGACTGCAACAAGCAGCTCGCCCCGGTGTTCGACGCCGTGCGCCGGGGCGATGACCCGCCGATCGATATCAATGGTGAAAGCTTTTCACCTGCGGATCTGCCGCGCCTGCTCGCCGGGTATGGGATCTGTCTCGACGATCATTCCTACATGCCGACCGAGTTCGTTGCGCGCTGCCAAGGGCTCAAGCACATTGTGTTCCTCGGCACGGGCGCATCGAGCTACATGGACGTTCCCGCACTCAATGCTGTTGGTGTTCAGGTTCACACCATCAAGGGCTATGGCGATACTGCCGTCGCCGAGCACACGATGGCGCTGATATTCGCATGTTGCCGGGAGCTTGCGCGCATGGATCGTGCGGTGCGCCGCGGTGTCTGGGATCCCCTGGAAAGCATGCAGCTTAAGGGCAAGACGCTGGGCCTGATCGGGCTCGGCGGCATCGGAGGGGAAGTCGCGCGCATTGCGCGCGGCATCGGCATGGAAGTGATTGCCTGGAACCGCACTGCGCGCGCGGATGCCGGCGTGGCGCTCGTTGATCTCGATGACTTGTTGACGCGCGCTGACATTATCTCGCTTCATCTCGCGCTCACGGACGAAACGCGCGGAATGCTGGGGGCGCAGCAACTTGCACGCATGAAGCCCGGCGTCATCCTGGTCAATACGGCGCGCGCCGCGCTGGTGGATGAAGCAGCTCTCCTCGACGCGCTCGATCGGGGTCACATCCGGCACGCCGGCCTTGATGTTTTTCATTCCGAGCCGCTCAAACCCGATCATCCGCTCGCAGGCTTTGAGAATGTGACGCTTACCTCGCACGCAGCCTTTCGCACGCTCGAAGCCTCAATGACGTTGATGCGACGCGCGATCGATATCGTGCGCAGGATCGAGGGCTACCCGGCGGTCGCGTGACCGCTCGCACGCAGCATTGACGCGCGCGCCTTCCCGCGTCGACAATGCAAAAAAGCAGTCCGGGAGGGAGCGTTGAAGCCGGCACCTTTCGCCTACGCCAAGGCGCGCTCGCTCGACCATGCCATCGATTTGCTGGCGCAGGACGAGGCACGGATCCTTGCGGGCGGCCAGAGCCTGATTGCGACGCTCAACATGCGGTTGAGCCGGCCCGCTCTGCTGGTCGATATCAATGGTCTCGATGGATTGGATGAGATCAGTCGCGAGAACGGCCGCCTCAAAATTGGAGCCTTGGTGCGCCACGTCAAAGCCGAGGGCTCAACCGAGATTGCCCGATTTGCGCCGCTCATCGCTTTGGCCATGCCCCATATCGGCCACCCCGCGATCCGCAATCGGGGAACCGTTGGCGGCTCCATCGCATTTGCCGATCCCGCCGCGGAGCTGCCCGCCTGTCTCCTCGCGCTGGCAGGAGAGGTGGAGATCGCCGGACCGCAAGGCCGCCGAATCGTACATGCTGATCATTTCTTCAAGGGCCTGTTCGAGACCGCGCTTGCGCCGCATGACGTGCTCGCCTCGATTCGCGTGCCGGCCGCGACCGCAGCAACCCGCGTCGGCTTTGCCGAATTTGCGCGCCGGCTTGGCGACTATGCCATGGTGGGGCTCGCCGCCTGCGCGCGCGTCGAGGGCGACACGCTTGCCGATATCCGGCTGGTTTATTTCGGCGTCGGCTCCGTGGCGGCCCGGGCTCGCAATGCCGAGCGCTCGCTGGCGGGCGGCGACGTAGAAGGTGCCGTAGCGGCGCTGACGGCTGATTTGCATCCGAGCGAGGACCTGCAAGCCTCCGCCGCCGTGAAAGCTCATCTCGCCGGCGTTTTGCTGCGGCGCGTCGCCAAGCAGCTTGCTTCGCCACGAATCGAGGGCATTGCACCATGAGCGAACGCTTTCATGACATTTGCCTTGTGGTGAACGGGGAGGAGCTGCGTGAGCGCGTCGATGCGCGCACCACGCTGGTTGATTTCCTGCGCGAGACGCTCTCGCTCACCGGCAGCCATGTCGGCTGCGAGCACGGCATCTGCGGCGCCTGCAGCGTGCGTGTCGACGGCGCGGTCGTGCGCGGCTGCTTGATGCTTGCCGTGCAGTGCGACGGCACGCGGGTCGAAACCATCGAGTGGATCGCGGAGACGGACGAAATCCTTGATCTGCAAAGAGCGTTTATCGAGCGCAACGCGCTGCAATGCGGCTATTGTACGCCGGGCATGCTGCTGAGCGCACAGGAATTGCTGAAGAAGGGCGGCGTTCCCAGCCGCGCGACCATTCGCATTCATCTCTCGGGAAACTATTGCCGCTGCACCGGCTATCAGGCGATTGTCGACGCGGTCGAGGCGGTTGCACGCGAGCGGTCAGGCGGCAGAGCGTCAGAGTGAGACCGATGAAAATTGCGCAAGACTCGCCTCCCGTCCTCTCGGCGCTCGATCGTCCGAACTCCTATATCGGTCGCTCCGTGCCACGGCCGAATCTCGGCCGGCTCACCCAAGGCCGCGCGCAATTCGTCAGCGATATCAGTCTGCCCCGCATGGGCCATGTCGTCTTCCTTCGCTCTCCCCACGCCCATGCAATAATCAGGAACATAGCTACGTCGGCGGCTCGGACATCTCCCGGCGTGATTGCCGTTGTCACCGGCGCCGAGCTCGCGCAAGTGATTACCCCTTGGGTCGGGGTGCTCACGCATCTGAAGGGCATCAAATCGGCACCGCAGCACGCCATCGCGATCGAACGCGCATGCTGGCAGGGCGAGGCGGTCTGCGCCGTCGTCGCACCCACGCGCGCGCAGGCGGAGGATGCCTGCGAGCTCCTCGAGGTCGGCTACGAGGAGCTGCCCGCCGTGACCGATCCCGAGACCGCGCTCGATCCCGGCACGCCGGTCATTCATCCCGACCTCGGCGACAATCTCACTTTCGAGCGCGTGCATGTCGCGGGCGAGCCTGACCGAGGCTTCGCGGAGGCCGACGCGATCGTGGAAACGACATTCGTGTTCGGCCGCCACACTGGGGTGACGAACGAGCCGCGCGCCATTGTCGCGGATTGGAATCCGGGCGAACAGCGGCTCACCGTTTATCAGGGCACGCAGGCGCCGCACATGATGCAGAACCTCTTTGCCAAGCATCTTGGCCTCGAGGAGCACCAGGTCCGCGTCATCACCAAGGATGTGGGTGGCTCGTTCGGCATCAAGGTCCACGCCTACGCCGATGAGATGGCGGCCGTCGCGCTATCAAAACTGCTCAAGCGTCCGATCAAATTTGTGGCCGACCGGATCGAAAGCTTCGTGACCGACATTCATGCTCGCGACCATCGGGTCAAGGCGAGGATTGGCGTCAAAAATGACGGCACCATCACCGCGTGGGAAATTGACGACCTTACCGGCATCGGCCCCTACTCGGTATACCCCCGCACGTCGGGCATTGAAGCGAACCAGATCGTCAATCTCACGGGCGGTCCCTATACCTGCCCGAATTATCGCGCCCGGGCGCGGGTGGTCTTTCAGAACAAGAACGTGATGTGCCAGTACCGCGCTGTCGGGCACCCGATTGCAACGGCGGTGACGGAAGGATTGGTCGAGCTTGCCGCCGCCAGGATCGGCATGGACCCGCTTGAGATCCGGCGGCGCAATCTCATTGCCGACGACGCGCACCCCTCGAGCGGCCCCTCAGGCATCAAGTTCGAGGCGCTGTCCCATCACGAATGTCTCGCCCATCTTGATGCCATGATGAATTACGCCGGGCTGCGGGCAGAACAGCAGCGGCTGCGCGCGCAAAAGGTTTATCGCGGCATCGGCTTTGCGAGCTTCATCGAGGTGACCAATCCCTCGGCGGCGTTCTACGGCGTTGGCGGTGCGAAAATCTCCGCGCAGGACGGCGTCACCATGAGGCTCGATGCGCAAGGCGCCGTCATCTGCCACACCGGGGTGACCGAGCAGGGTCAGGGCGCGGAAGCCGTCATCGCCCAGGTCGCCGCTTCCTCGTTCGGCGTGCCGATCGAGCGCGTGCGCGTGATTACCGGCGATACCGACAACACGCCGTATGGGGGAGGCACCTGGGCCTCCCGCGCGGCCGGGATCGGCGGTGAAGCCGCCTGGCAGGCCGGCAAGGCGCTGCGGCGGAACGTGCTCGCCTGCGCCGCGCCGATCCTGCAGGCAAAGCCTGACGATCTCGACGTGAGGAACGGCGCCATTGTCGATCGCGGCAGCGGAAATGAGCGTCTCTCCCTGCACGAGCTCGCCCGCATCGCCTATTTCCGGCCCGACACCTTGCCGCCGGATTTTCAGGCGGAGCTGGTTGCAACCCGCCATTACGTGCCGCGCAAGTGGCCGTTCGCTTTCACCAACGGGATTCAGGCAAGCTATCTCGAAATCGATGTGGAAAGCGGCTTCGTCACGCTGCTCAAGCACTGGTGCGTCGAGGATTGCGGCACCGTCATCAATCCGCAGCTTGTCGACGAGCAGATCAGGGGCGGTGTGGTGCAGGGGTTCGGCGCGGCCTTGTTCGAGCACTGCGTCTATGACGAGCGCGGCCAGCTCCTCAACGGCAACATGGCCGACTACCTTGTGCCCATGGCGGCCGAGATGCCCGACATCGAAGTCGGCCACGTGGTGACGCCGACGGCCGATTCCGAGCTCGGCGCGAAAGGCGCGGGCGAAGCGGGCACCGCAGGCGCGCCCGGCGCGGTGATGAACGCCATTAATGACGCGCTGCGCCCGCTCGGCGCCAAATCGCTCACCGAAATGCCGTTCACCCCGGCTCGCGTTCTTGCGGCATTGGGAAAGGTGTGACGCGCCAAATCGAATGCAGTCATGGATTCAGCCTTGCGGTCGCAGCTCATCCGAAGGCGGAGCCTGATGTTACAGGCGTTTACAGGCGTGTCAAAAGTCGAAAAGGCGCGAAGAAATCGCTGTCAAACATCTCCATCGAACAATTCGGACAACGAACCAACAAACAAAACGCCAACAAAAAAATGAAACTTGTGTAAAAGAGCGCATCCTCCAAAATTGTGAATTGAACGTGCGCTGCAAGGCGCGCGCAGTTCTGCGGCATTTGCGCAGGACTTGTGCGCAGTATTACTGCATCAGAAACATTTCGTAGGGTGCGCAACGGCGCAGTTACCATTGGCTTGTTAGTGCGGAGCTGCCCGTCGAACAGGCCACCAAGCTTGAGTTGGTCGTTAATCTGAAAACAGCACGGGCGCTCGGCATCGATATGCCTACGTCGATCTTACTCCGTGCCGACGAGGTGATCGAATAGCGATGCTTGGCTTATGTTCGGTGCTGGTGAACTCCCGGACCTAGCCGCCCGGCGCCGCGGGATGGCTCGGGGGAGAAGGGCTTAAAGCGAACGTACCGCAAATGCCGTGCCGCCCGGAACCGGACGTTTTCATGATGGTGCAGAGCGATCGTGATCGGCAATAATGGGCTGAAACGGAGCGCTCTCAACCGAATGGCGCTACTGGCAACGCTAAGAAATTCGGCAGCGATCGGATCGGCTCGCTGACGCTCCACCAAGACACGGAAGGACCACATGTACTATCAAGTGATTTCGCAGTGCACGCAGAGCCTGAAGAACTTAGAGACCTGTCTAGACAAGGCTGAGCAGCATGCGGCCGCCAAGAAGTTGGGCGTCGGCGTGCTCATGACCAGCCGCCTCGCGCCTGACATGCAACATTTCATCTACCAGGTCCAAAGCGCTTGCGACTATGTCAAAGCCGCGGCTGCCTGGCTCTCAGGGCAGACGCCGCCCAAGCACGAGGACAACGAGCGGACGATCGACGAACTGCGCGTCCGCATCCGGAAGACCGTCGCTTTCGCGGAGAGCGTGAAGGAGGCGCAGTACGCGGGCGCGAGCGAGCGCAAGGTCAAACTCTCCTGGGCGCCCGGCAAGGTCATCGGCGGCGAGGACTACCTGCTGCAGATGACGATCCCCAACACCTTTTTCCACATCGCGATGGCCTACGCCATCCTCCGCCACAATGGCGTCGATGTCGGCAAGATGGATTTTCTTGGCCCTATCAATCTCGTCGACGCGTGATTGGTCTAGGTGTGCCATTCAAGCAGCCGAAATGTGGGGCAATGTCTGCTAATGGCACGAAGCGGGCCAGAGCATATGCGGCAGTTTGTCCGCAGCTGGTGAAAGCTGACATACGGGCGTTCGGGAGGCATTCGGGTTTTGACCCCGAGGGGACATCGGCCGGACCGCAATCCCGCACTGCAGCGAACCCTGACTGATCGTCGCCGATCCGCTATTCTGCTCTCTGGCGAGGGGTGGCGGATGCAATTTCGGCAACTGCAACGGCGCGAGTTTATCACGCTGCTCGGCGGTGCCGCCGGTTGGCCGCTTGCGGGGCGCGCGCAGCAAGCGGGTTAGGTTCGGTGAACTGCTACGGAGAGTTGGAGGCAAAATGCGAAGCTGCCTTAGAGTAGCCATCGGTCTGGGTGCTTATAGTACCTTGGCTGCCGCCGAGCCCCCGATCACGATCGAGCGGCTGCTTGACTTGGGATGGGACCTCGCCGGGTACGTGGGAACCTCTGATAATCGGTCCTCTTTAATGTTGTTCCGACACAAGGATAAGAAGTACCTCGTGCAGTGTTCCGTATTATATGACGTGACGCGGGCTCCGCGACCGATGATCAACTGTTACGAACTACACTGAGCGGGAACGCGACATTTGGCCCCGCATAGCGTCTGCCGTGCCAGAAGGCTTTCATGCCGCGCGCAGAGAGAATCTCTGCGAGACGTACGGCGGACCGCGTTCTACGTTGACAAGATACTCAAAGGGGCAAAGCCGGCCGATCTCTACAGCAACCGACAGTTTTTGACCTCGCGATCAATCGCGCGACTGCGAGGGCGCTCGGTATCAGACCGGAGTCTATTCCGGGCGCATCCTCAAGGGCGCCAAGCCCGCCGACCTGCCGGTCACCCAGCAAATTCCGAGCTGGTGATCAATCTCAAGATCGCCGCGCCGACGTGGTGATCGAGTAGTCGCAGTAGTCGCAGTTTGTTCATGAACATTGCTGCACCTGCTCAGGTCCGCTCATGGCACAAAGCAGCGGTATTAATCGTACCCAATGTAATCCGGAGTTGAAGTAATAGCTGACATACGACGGAGGGGACCCGACGGGCATCGCGGCTGGTTGACTTAGAGCAATTCGGCCGAATGTGATCGGCATTCACCCGAGATTTGATTTCGTCAGGCACATCCCAGTTCTCGAAAAAGACGGGAGCCGGGGTTCGAGATTTTGCTTGCGTACAGGCTTGACTCGCGGTAGAACAAAACTGGAACGAAACCGGAGCCGGCATGATTAGTGAAGCCAGAAGCGAAGCGAGCCGCAGGAACGGCCGCCGCAGCCGCGGTCCGAGAACGCCCGAGGGCAAGGCGCGGTCATCGCGCAATGCCGTCCGGCACGGGCTGAGCCGCCCCGCAGGCCTTGATCCCGTCTTTGCGGACCAGATCGCCGCCCTGGCGCGCGCCATTGCAGGGCCCGCTGTGGGCACGGAGCGTTTCGCGATGGCCTGCCGGATCGCCTGTGCCCAGGTCGATGTGTGGCGGGCGCGCCGCGCGCGCGCCGATTGCCTCGCCGTGCAGCCCCTGGATGATGCTACCCTCGACCGCGCCGTCACCACCGACCGTTACGAAGCTCGCGCCCTCTCGCGCCGCAAACGCGCAATCTGGGCGTTCGATACCGCATCCGCGCTTTCATCGAACGGAGATGACCGAGCTTGTGCCTCGCCCGCAGCGTTATGGGAAATGGCGCTGCGGCGGAGCGGCCCTGAAGCCGACGGTCATGCGAGCGGCGCGAGGGGGCGTGCTCCGGCCGTGCGCCGTCACCGCGCTGGCTTTCCTCGTTTACGCGACCCGTACTGGGAGGCAAACAGGGAGACTCGGCGGATCGCTCGGCTGTTTGGACACACGCGGCGGAGCGAGTTGGCTTATCTTCACCTCGGGAAGCCGACCCGTTCCGGGCGCCCCAACACGATACGGCCGAACGAACCCAAAGCAGCGCAGTCCAGCGTGCACGATCTTGGCCAAACGAACCCGAGCCGATCCGGCGATATCGGCACAATCCCGCCGAACGAATCCGAGGCCATCCAACGCGAGGAGCGGCATTTTGGCCAAACGAACCCGAGCCCGTGTGAACCAGCCGAAACAGTTTTGACCAAACGAACCCGAGCAGCGGCGAGCCGCCCGAAATATGAGCGTGTAGGACGGATTAGCCATCGAAGCCGGCTTGTCCGGCTTTGTTGGCGTGACCCGCCGCCCGTTACGGCGCGGGCAGCACCTGATAAAGGACGATGCATTCTCTGGAGAACCCGGCTTCCCGCTACGGCTTCACCGCGCGGGCTAGGCAAGGCGCCCCGTGCCGGGCATCCCCGAACCGCAACGGGCTTGCTCGAGAGGCCGCATTGTTGAAGGCGGCTTTGATGCTCGGCCGACGTATCAGTTACGCGGACTGCCTAGGGTCTCTGCATTACCGGGCATCGCGGTGAACAGAGTACTCAATTCACCTTGATATTGGCGGCGCGTATGACCTTTGCCCAGGTGTCGAGCTCACTCCTGATCCGCTCCGCAAAATCGTGCGGCGTGCTGGCGACCGGCTCATAGCCAAGCGTCGCGAGGCTCTCGCGCATGGCCTGTTCTTTCATGACGACCGCGATCTCGTGGTTGAGCGTGGCGATGATCTCCTGCGGCGTACCCGCGGGGACCAGCGCGCCCACCCAACTCTCGCCCTCGATGTCAGGATAGCCGATCTCCGCCATGGTCGGCACATCCGGGAGGATCTGCGAGCGTGCTTTGCCGGCGAGGGCGAGCGCGCGCAACTGCCCTTCCTTCACATGCGGCACAACGGGCGCAGGTGCCACGAAACTCATGGGCACATGGCCGGCCACCACTGCAGCGATGGCCGGCCCTCCGCCATTGAAGGGCACATGCACCAGATCGAGATTGAACTTCAGACGAAACTGCTCGGCCGTGAGGTGCGACTGCGTCCCCGCTCCCGCCGAAGCAAAGCTGTATTTGCCGGGGTTCGCTTTGATGAGCGCGATGAGCTCATCGACCGTCTTTGCAGGGACTGAAGGATTGACCGACAGCACCGCCGGCGAGGTGACTGCAAGGGTGACCGGCTCGAAGTCCTTCTGCGGATCGTACGGAATCTTGTCGAACAGGCTCGGGTTGACCGTATAGGAGCTGTAGGCGCAAAGGACGGTGTAGCCGTCCGGCGCGGCCCTCGCGGCCTGGGCCATGCCGATGTTGCCGGACGCGCCGGTGATATTCTCGATGTAGAACTGCTTGCCCATGTGCTCACTGAGCTTCTGCGCCAGCAGCCGTCCGAACACATCGGTCAGTCCGCCTGGCGCATAGGCCACGATCACGCGCACCAGGCGTGAAGGATACGCTTGCGCCCAGGCTGCATCCGCGAACGCGGAGAGCGCGCCGATTGCGGCGAGCGGAACAAATCCACGGCGGGACAATGTCATTCTGGTTTCCTGGGGCGGACCGCGGCCAGACGCTTCATCAGTACGGGCGCTCCGCGCCTTTCACCGTCGTGCGCAACATCAGCCGGCGTTGGTCCGAGGGAAAATCGTCGCGCGCATGCATGGAGCAGCGGTTATCCCATACAAGCAGATCGCCCACGCGCCACGCATGCCGGTAGACGAATTCCGGCCTCTCGGCGTGCTCGAACAGCGTCTTGAGCAGCGCGTCGCTTTCGGTTTCCGGCATGTCCTCGATCCGCACAGTCATCAGCCGATTGACGTAGATCGCCTTGCGTCGGGTCTCCTCATGCGTCCGGAATACCGGGTGCACCGCCTGGTTTGAGGCTCCCACTCCCTTGTTGCCTCGAATGGTAGCGCCGTAATCGTAGTGATGGCGCGCGCTGCGCCCCGCAAGCTTGCTCTTGATCGCAGGGTCGAGGGTCTCATACGCGGCATAGCCGCTGGCAAACAAGGTGTCGCCGCCGTGGCTCGGCACTTCCAGCGAATACAACAGCGTGCCCTTGTGCGGCACCTCGGCATGGATCTGGTCGTGATGAAAGTTCATCTCCCCGTCAGGCAATGCACCGATGGTCTCACCGTTCTCGCGGATGTTCGAGATCATCATGATATTCGGCAACAGCCGCGCATATCCTTTGGGGAAGAATTTCGGGGGCCGCGTCAGCGGAGCGGTCTCGCCGAAATATTCAGTCACCCGCAAGAGATCCTGCTGGGTAAAGTTCTGGTTGCGAAATACCAGGACCACATGATCAAGCCATGCCTGGTAGATGTCCCGGATGGTGTCGGGATCGACGGGGGCGCGCAGATCGATGCCGCGAATTTCCGCGCCGATGTGCTTGGACAGCGGAATGACATCGAGCCGGGTGCGGGTTGCGACGTTCATGAGAGAACCTCGATCTTGAGCGGGGGATGTTGAAACCGAGCTTACCCGACCGTATTTGCCCCAGCAACGGCAGGACATCACCCAGCAACATTGCGGAGGCGGCCATGGGTACGGAAAAGCGAGCGCGCGCGGTTGGCCTCAATCACGTAGCGCTGGAGGTTGGGAACATCGAGGAAGCTCTGACCTTCTATGGCCGGCTGTTCGACTTCGAGCTGCGTGGGAAAAGCAGCAGTTCCGCGTTCATCGATTTGGGCGACCAGTTCATCGCGTTGCAGAAGGGACGTACCCAGCCAGTCGATGGAGGGCGCCACTTTGGGCTGGTGGTCGACGACAAGGAAGCAGTGCGAAAAGCGCTGGCCGAAGCCGGCATTAAGACCCTGCCTGGTCGGTTCCTCGACTTTCTGGATCCTTGGGGCAACCGCGTCGAGATTGTAGCGTATGAGAACATCCAGTTCAGCAAGACGCCACAGGTGCTGCGCGGGATGGGACTGACGCAGCTGTCCAAGAACAAAAGCGCGCTCAAAGAGCTCGCTGCCAAGGGCATGGCGGCGAGCTGAGCCGGCCGCCGCCAGCGAGCGTGTCTCAGCCGCTCAGCGTCCCGCCGCGGGTGCCCCGGCCGACGGGAGTTCAGAGGCGGAGCCCTCCCCGAGAACGAACTGCGCGAATCGTGCATGCGATTCCGCGATCGAGGGGACGCACCGGTACGGATTCCCGCAGCCCCCATTGAAGGTGATTTCAAATCGACCCTCGCCGCGCGCAACTTTGGTGATCGTGAAAGCAGGTGTCGTTTCGGATGGCACCGGCCCCGCGGTTTGCAGGCTCGTGTCGGTCCGCACCTGAATCTTGAAAGTTGAATTTGTTGTAATCCATGTCGCCGCCCTACCCCATTTGGCATCGCAGTCCGGACCGCTGATGCATATGATCGGCTGGGGTGGCATGAGCTGCTGCAGTTGAGAGGAAGCACAGGCTGCCAGGAGCATTCCGGGCGCCAGGACCACAATGACACGCATGACCGACTATGCCTCCTCTTCGCCGGATCATACGCCGATCGAGAACAGACAGAAAAGCGCCGCTGGGGTCGAGTATGCTCACACGCAGTGGCTTCGAGTCTGGACCATCATCTTCGCAGGCATAGTTGCCGCGCTCCACATCGGTAAAGCACCGATTGCCGTCCCGCTGTTGCGGCAGGATCTGGGACTGAGCCTCGCGTTCGCCTCCTGGATCATAGGCGCCTATGCCATAGTCGGCGCGGTGGCCGGCCTGCCGGCCGGCATACTCATCAGCTTCGTCGGTGCGCGCCGCTCCCTCGTGATCGGACTGCTTTTAATTGGCGCAGCATCCTGCGCCGGAGCATTGGCAACGAGCGGACCTACTCTTCTGGTGACGCGAGTCCTGGAGGGAGCCGGTTTTCTCATGGTCGCGATTGCGGCCCCCATGCTCCTGCGCATGCTGACGGCAGCCAAGGACCGTGACGCGGTATTTGGCTGGTGGGCGATATATTTCACGGCCGGCTCGGTGATCGCGATGCTGGCCGGACCGCTGGTCGCGCGGTTCGGCTGGCAGAGCCTCTGGTACACCACCGGGCTTCTTTCGCTGGCTTATAGTGTGGTCGCCTGGTTCGCTGCACCTCTCGCGCCCAAGGCTGCGCTCAGCGGCGAGCGCGCGCTGCAAGATTTCGGAAAAATCATGCGGGCGCCCGGGACTATCTTGCTGGCGTTGGCGTTCGGCTTCTATTCCCTTCAATATCATGCGCTCAGCGGCTTGCTGCCGAGCTTGCTGGTCGAGCGACTTGAGGTCTCCATTGCGGAGGCAGGCGGGATCAGCGCAGCCAGCATCGTGGCGAGCGGCCTCGGCGCCGTCACGGCAGGTTTTCTGTTACGCCAAGGCGTCCCGCTGTGGGCAATTATCGCGTCTGCTTTCAGTTTCATGGGCCTGGTCACGTTCGGCATTTTCCAAGCCTCCATGCCGCTTTTCGGCGTTGCCGCGCTTGGGATCGCCAGTCTCGGGGCGACCGGTTTTGTCCCGGCGTCGATTTACGCGGCTGCTCCCAAATTCGCGCCTGACTCGGCGATGCTCGCGCTCACGGTCGGATGCCTGGTGCAGGCCAGTCATCTGGGGCACGTCCTCGGCCCCTCCGCACTCGGCGCTCTGGTCGAGCATTTTGGATGGTCCGGCGCACCCGCTCTGTTCGGCACAATTGCTTGCGCCGGCGTGGCGGTAGCGCTGGGGATTCGCAGATTGTTGCGCGCGCGCTGATCTCAGTCGCGGCTCTCGCGTCCGTGAAAAACTCGCAACATCACTAGGCGCTGGCCGTCATAGCGATACTGGAACACGTATGCGCTATTGAGAACCTGTAATACGATCCGCCGATACTCCTCGCGGCCCTTTATAGGGGTCCGAGCATTGGGTGATCGGCCAGAAGCTCAACCCGCTTGATGATTTCCTCAGCCACTATACCGGCGAGCGAGGGACGTTGCTGTCGGAGAAACGTTGCAAATCTGTCAAGGTCGGCAAGAGCAGCATCAGAGCATTCAACCTTCATTGTTTAGGCCATGGCCGAAAATCTGATGTTCCCCATGTCCGCAACCACCGCACCACCTTTGAATTCGGGATGGTCGCACCACCGTTTTTGATGCCATTCCAGATGCGGTCCAACTCTGCGATATCAGTTAGTTCGACGGAGACCGGCTCAATATCCAAGTTGACAAGTTCCGCGACCAGCTCGGACACGCTTACAGCGGGTTCTGCCGCACGCATCTTGAGCGTCGCGGCAACAGGCTCGTCAACTTCAATGAGTTGTTTCTTCATCGGCCTAAGCGGTTCCCGGTCGTGTTGAACGATTGTCATTGCCGGGCTTGACCCGGCAATCCATCATTCTCGAAAGAAGATGGATGTGCGGACCAAGTCCGCGCATGACGGTGGAGAGCAGCGCGGTTCAATTCAAGCGGACTCCGCTGTAGTGAGATAGTTAATGCCCGTCGGCAGCCGGCCTGAGCTGCACGGATTCGCCGCAGCCGCAGGCCGAAGTCTGGTTCGGGTTGTTGAACACGAATTGCGCCGAGAGCCTGTCCGTCTTGTAATCCATCTCGGTACCGAGCAGGAACAGTACCGCCTTTGGATCGATGAGCACGCGGACGCCCTTGTCCTCGACAACTTCGTCCGCCTTGTCGACCCGCTCGGCATATTCCATGGTATAGGCCATGCCCGCACAGCCGCCATTCTTGACCCCGACGCGCACACCCACGACCGGCTCGACCGCATTCGCCATGACGAATTTGATTCGTTCCGCGGCGGCATCGGTGAGTCGGATCACTTGAGGTCGCGGCCGCACGCTGGCCATTTGCATCTCCTTCTGCCCGGGTTGAAGGCCCGGGAGTGATGATTTCACTCAGCTTTCCCTAAGATAACAATGAATTTGGCGCTGTGAAGATCACTGGGGTGGCAGATCGCTCGGCTGGCGCCTTGATCTGGCCTTTGCGACGGCCTGCGCTCAGTAAATCGCCCACAGGCCGGGTGTTGCCAACTCCACAAGGTGTCCGTCGGGATCGCGGAAATAGATGCTGTGTCCGCCACGCGACCATTCGGTGCGGCCCTCAACCGGGACGCCGTGCTCGCGCAGCCGCTCTTCCCATTGGGCCAGCGCGCCGCGAGCAATGGCGAAGGCGAGATGCAGCGGGCCGTGACCGTCGTGCGGCGGAATGGTGCCTCCCGGCATTCGGACGGTCTCAAGCGTCGAGCCGCGGCGAAACAACAGTAGGACGCTCTGGCCGCCTACGCCATAGGCGCGGAAACGCGCGTCGTGCGTAAGGACAGTCAGCGCGAGGACCTGCTCATAGAACTGTGCTGCCCGCTCGAGATCATCGACGTAAAGGCAGGTTTCGAGAATGCGATCGAGCTTGGGAACGGGGGTAGCCTCTTTTCGGCCTCAGCTGCTGCCGCCGCTCGGCCAATTGCCTGACAGCGATCGCGTGATCTTTTGCGTGATCCGCTGGCATTCCTCGAAGAGCTGGCGCCCATCTTCGGCAGCCATTTGCATCCGCTGGGCAACGAATTTCTGGTACGCCTCCAGCGCGTCCGGAACCGAGTGTGAAGACGTCAGCTTGGTGCCGAGGTCCGACCACAGATTCACTTCGGACTGGACGCGGGCAAGCCAGCCTCGGCTCGCCTGCTCGAACGTGTCGAGCAGCTCCTTCTGCATCTTGAGCAACTCTGGATTCGACGCATCCGTTGGTCTTGCCATGGCCGCTACTCCACTTAGAGAGAACTCTCGCACAACTGAGTGCCTGTGTAATTGACTTGGGTCAATCGACCAAGCTAATAGGTTGCAGCCCAGTTTAGCTCAGGCCCTGAGCTTCTGCCAAAGCGCAGCGCACTGCCAACCGGTGCGCTGCACAACCACCGTCAACCTGGCGCCTTCAGCCGGGCGATGACTTCCGCCGGGATAGCCTTCGCGCGCAGGCGGGTCGCATCGCTCGGATCGCGTTCGGCCCACACCCTGATCTCGTGACCTTCCACAGCAAGCCGACCGCCATTCCACATCCGGTGCCGCACGTCGAAGCTCGAACGCCTGAACTCGCCGATGGTCGTTTCGATTTCGACCAAATCGCCCAGCTTGGCGGGAAGAAGAAAGCTCGCCTTTGCATCCACCAGCGGCATCGAAACACCGTAGATCGCTCCGATCCCGGCAGGAGGGAGCGCAAGTGCGCGCTCAAAAAGAAGCCACGTACTATGATCGAAGAACTCAAAGAAACGGCTGTTGAAAACAATACCGGCGGGATCGCAGTGTCCCCATTCGACAGTGAGTTGCCTGCGATGCGTGAGATAGCTCAAGCCGCCACCTGCTGATGTTGGAACCGTGCGCCAGCTCTCGCGCCCTGTCCAGGCTCGCGCAGTCAATCGGACTGGCCTGGGAGCCCGCAGTCGGCCTTGGCCAAAAGCCGCTTCTCATATCGCGCAATCAAGGTTGGCAATCCCACTATCGCTACTGTTGTGACTACGCCTAACGACACTGCTGTCGATGCGGCCACTTCCGCAAATGCCTCGCCCAGGGAATAGGCGGCCACCCCATAGCCCGTTACCCAGCAAACGGCAGCGGTCCCGCTCGCAAAATAGAACCTCTGCTGCGGCATCCTGCTCGCGCCTGCCAGTGCCGCAGCCATGTTGCGCAGGAATGGCAGAAACCGGGCGCTGAAGACAAATGGGCCCCCGTATTGCCGGAACAGCCACTGACCGATTTTGATCCGTTCCTTCGTCAATCCGACACGCGGGCCGTATTCGGTTATGAGCTGATCTCCGAACTTCCTGCCGAGCCAAAAACCGGTGACCTCTCCTGCGATTGCCGCACAAATTCCAGCTGTGACCAATGTCCAAAGATCGATGGTATGGGTTCGGGCAGCAAAAAACGCAGCCGCCATCAAGGTGGCCTCGGCAGGCAAGGGAAATCCAATGCTTTCCAGTGCGATGAAGGCCGCAACCAACCAGACGCCGTACATCGCTAAGAGCTGTGTCAAATCCAGTGTCACGGCTGCCGAGCCCAGCAATCATTTTTGACGAGCTACATTAACCCGAGATTGCGGCCTTAAACGCGCTCTGGTGTGGAGCGACTGCCTTCAGGAAGGCTTATTTTTGTCAGTGTTGCAGTGGCGGCACACTCTTACCGATGAAATCCGGCTGCGGCAGATGCCGGTATTCATCACTGAGTCCGCATCCGGACACCAGCTCGTCCTAGCTCAGCCAGCAGAGGCACCGCCCCGAGCGCAGCGAGGAGTGCCATTGCCGCATAGGCGTGGACCCCCCACCGCGCGTAGAGCTCGCCCGAAACTCCCATTGCAACCGCCATGACGAGGCCCAGCACGACCGCAAGATATCCCTGAGCCGAAGCGCCCAATCCCGCAGGAGCGACGCGCGCGACAGCGCCAAGGGCGCCGAGATGAGTTGCGCCAAACGAGAGCGCGTGGAGGCATTGCAGCATCAGAAGCAACGCAGGCGGCGGATCGAACGCCATTGCGCCCCAGCGCATGACTGCCCCCGCAGCTCCCGCAAAAAGGAGCCCACGGGGATTCAGTGGCAAGCGCGCGGAGACAGCGAAGAGCACGATCTCGGCGAGGACCCCGAGCGCCCAAAGGGCGCCGATGGTCATGCCGCCCAGTCCGGCAGCCTGCCATTGCAGAGCTGAAAACCCGTAGTAGATGGCGTGGCTCGCCTGAATCAGAGCCGCCGCGCTCACCATCGCCAGGAGGCGTATATCGCGCAGGAGCGCAGTCACCGAGGCGCGCTGTGCGGATACCTCTGATGTGTTCTTCCCCAGCGGACCCAGGCCGGCGGCCGCCGCCGCGTTGACGATCAAAACACCCACGACGGCCCAAATCAGCTGGGTTTCGGCAACAAGGTCGAGCAGCAAGCCCCCGCCGAGCGTGCCCGCGATGTAGGCTGCGGAGCCCCACGAGCGCACCGGCCCATAGCTTTTTCCATGCTGCCGAAGCCCTGGGAGGGCATAAGCATCGGCAAGCGTCATCAACGGCGTGTAGAAACAGGACGCCAGAGCGACGGCCGCCATAATTGCGCCGGGTGACGGCGCAAACCCCACGCCAGCGTAACCAATGACCGCTGCCATGGAGCAAACGATCATGACGGCGCGCGTTGCATCATGGCGGTCGGCGATGCGCGTTGCGATAGGAATGGCGAACAGCCGGACGATGGAAGGTATGGCCAGCGCGAGCCCGATTGCAGCAGGGTCGAGCCCCTTGGCGGTAAACCAGACCGGCAGGAACGGCATTTGCACGCCGAGAACCATGCAGAGCGCCGCATAAAAGAATGCAAGTCGCCACGCAAACGCCGCGGCTGTTGGTATCTGGGGATGAGTGGGCATGAGTCGGACTGCGATTCGTGCTCGACGTGCTGATCGTTAATACACACGAACACCATGCCGGAAGAACCGTTCGCCCTGTCGACAATTTCGCCTCTTCCTGCGGAGGAAAGCGATAACGACGCCATTTGCGCCACGGTGATGGAGAGTGCGCGCGGCCGGTGGTTCCTCCAGGAGTATCCCCGACGGAATCGAAACGCCGACACGAGGCTCGTGCTTGCTGCGATCGAAAGAGCTTGACGCTATAGCCGAGATCGAACGCGAGCTGTTTGTTTCCGTCACAGGCGATTCCGATGTGGAAATCGAAGAGGAATTATTTGTCTCCTCGCCGCTCCCTTCCGCAAGTGAAATCCCATCCATCCCCTTGCTCGCCGAGCCCTCACTGGTTCCAGCGCAAACCAAAGCCATGGAAGTGCCAATTGCACGCGGGATGATCGCGCAGATTGCCACGACGATTGGAGCACCAACTCAGCCAGATGGAGAAGCACCTTCGGTGATGCCGGCTCGGCCGATTTCAAGGTCAATGCCGCGGCCGCTGCCCAGCGATCCGCTGGCGCCGCTGAAGGCCTTGACTGACGAGGAACGCATCGCGCTTTTCACCTGAGCCTGCAGTGCAACGGCTAACCTGTGTTACGCCACAAGCTTATAGAACAGGCCGGGATCGACATTGCCGCCCGAGAGCACTGCGACCGCGATTTTTCCCTTTATGTCGATCTTCCCCGATAACAGCGCGGCGAGAGCAGCTGCCCCACCGGGCTCCACTACAAGCTTGAGCTCGCGGAAGGCAAACGCCACCGCGGCACCTACCTCCTCATCACTCACCGCCGCACCCTCCGTCACCAGGGTGCGATTGATCGCGAACGTCAGCTCGCCCGGGGTCTGTGCCATCAAAGCATCGCAGATCGTGCCGGTGAGAGCGGAGTTCTTTTCGCGCGCACCGCTTCTAAACGAACGGGCGTGATCATCGAAGCCTTCGGGCTCGGCGGTGTAAACCCGCGCCTCGGGAACTCGCGCCTTCACAGCGAGCGCAATCCCCGCAGTCAAGCCTCCGCCGGAGGCCGTAACCACGACAGCATCGGGAGCCAGTCCCAGCGCCGCAAGATCCTCGATGATCTCGCGGCCGGCGGTGCCTTGCCCAGCGATGATCAGCGGATCGTCGTAAGGGGGCACCAGCGCGGCACCGCGTTTTTGGGCGATCTCCTGTGCGATCGTTTGGCGGTTCTCCCGCACACGGTCATAGAGCACCACTTCCGCGCCGAGGGCCGCGGTGCGCTCGCGTTTGGGCCGCGGCGCATCCGACGGCATGACGATGACCGCCGGCATGCCGAGAATCTTCGCCGCAGCGGCTACCCCCTGGGCATGATTGCCGGACGAGAATGCCACCACCCCTCGCCCGCGTTCGCGCTCTGGAATGGACGAGAGTTTGTTGTAGGCGCCGCGGAACTTGAACGAACCGGTGCGTTGCAGAATTTCAGCCTTGAGAAATACGCGCCCCTGCACCATCGCGTCGAGGATGGGGGATGTCACAAGCGGCGTGCGCAGCGCAACCCCCGCGAGCCGTTGCGCAGCAGCATCGACATCCGCTGCGGTGGGGAGTGAATCATGCGGCGATTGACTCATCGCGGACAACGCTAGCCCCGCAGCACCCCGAACCGCAAGACCCGGCGGAGCACAGTCCTCAGGGGGTCGGTCGGGACACCCGCACATGGTTCTTGTTCGGGACGACGAGGACCAGCGGTTACCTGAGCGTTTCATCATAACGGGCGGACACCCGCCGGGGTTCGACCGTTGTGATCGACCCGCCCGCCGGGTTACGCTGAGTGAGCAGGATCAGCGCGTGGGAAGCATGACCCGGAAAATAGCCATTGTCGGAGCAGGTGCGGTCGGAGGATACGCCGGCGCCCATATGGTGCAGGCAGGAGAGGACGTCACGTTCATCGATCCCTGGCCCGCTCACGTCGAACACATGCAAAAGCACGGCCTGCGCGTGACGCACGCCATGGAGGTACCGGAATTCTGCGTGCCGGTGCGCGCCCTGCACGTTACCGACGTGCAGCAGCTCGCCAAGGAGAAGCCGGTCGACATCGCGTTTGTTTGCATGAAGTCCTACGACACGGGCTGGGCAACCATGCTTATCCGGCAATATCTGGCAGCCGACGGCTACGTGGTCTCCCTGCAGAATTGCATGAACGAAGAAACGATTGCCGCCATCGTCGGCTGGAGCAAGACGCTTGGCTGCATCGCGAGCAGCATCACCGTGAACCTTCCGGAGCCCGGGCTCATCCACCGCGGCGCCGGCAAGGGCGGCAAGGCGCATACCGTGTTCCGCGCCGGCGAGGTGCATGGCCGCATCACCCCGCGGGCCGAAGAGGTGTGCCGCCTCGTCGCTTATGCCGACAGTGCCAAGGTCACCAGCAATCTTTGGGGTGAGCGCTGGTCGAAGCTGGTCACCAACGCGATGGCCAACGGACTCAGTGCCTGCACCGGCCTGACCACCGGCGAGATCCTGCACAACGAGCCGATACGGCGTTTCTCCACCCGTGTCGGCAGCGAAGCCATCCGCGTCGGTCAGGCGCTCGGCTACCAGCTCGAGGACATCTATCACCTGCCGCCCGAGACCATTGCCCGCGCCGGCGAAGGCGACGAAGCGGCGATGCGCGCCTGCGACGAGGAGCGCTTCAGGCAAGGCAAACGCACCGCCTCCGAGCAGCGCCCCTCCATGGGCCAGGACATGCAGAAGGGTCGGCGCACGGAAATCGAATTCCTCAACGGCCTGGTGGTGCGGGAGGCGGAGAAGATGGGTCTAACCTGTCGGGCCAATGCCGTATTGACCGACATCGTCAAGCGCGTCGAGCGGGGCGACCTGAAACCCGATCCGCGGCACATCGCGGAGCTTCGATTGAATTAATCCGAGACGGCTTCGGCTGCGCCTCGTCAGGCGTCCGGCTACTCTGCTCTGATATTCGTCGCGTGGATCACTCTGCTCCATTTCTCCGTTTCCGTCACGACGAGCTTGGCAAACTCGGAGGTCGATAGCGCAAGCGGGGTGTCGCCGAGATCGGCTATTCGCGATGTGACCTTGGGGTCGGAGAGCGCGAGGTGGATTTCCTCGCTCAGCCTCTGGATGATTTCGCTAGGCGTGTTGCGGGGCGCGGCAATACCGACATAGATACTCGCCTCGTAACCCGGCAAGAATTCTGCCAGCGCCGGCACATCGGGCAGCACGGCGGCGCGAGTTGCGGTGGTCACGCCGAGCGGGCGCAGCTTCCCCGCCCTGACATGCTCGATGGAGGACGCGGTGGTGCCGAAGTAGAGCTGCACCTGCCCGCCGAGGAGGTCGGTCAGTGCCGGGCCGCCGCCGCGATAGGGCACATGCAACATCTCCACGCCGGCGAGACTCCTGAACAGCTCCCAGTACATGTGAGGCGCGCTGCCAATCCCCGCAGATGCAACCGTGATCTTGCCCGGATTGCGTTTGGCCTCCGCGATCAGTTCGGCAACGGATCCGGCCGGCACGGATGGATGCACGACCAGCACGCCGGGCCCACGCGCAATCGGAGCGACGGGAGCGATATCTCGAACATAATTGAATTTCAGGTTGTCGTAGAGTGTAGTATTCCACGCGTCGGCCGACGTGGTCAGAAGAAGCGTATATCCATCAGGCGCCGCTCTCACCAGCGTTTCCGCCGCTATTGTGCCGCCGGCACCGGGGCGATTCTCAACGACGAATTGCTGTCCAAGGCGCTCGGAGAGCCATTGACCGATCAGGCGCGCGTAGGTGTCGTTGATGCCGCCCGGCGGGAAGCCGGAAATGATCCGCACGGGCCGCAACGGGTAACGTTGTCCCCAGGCGAACCGGGATATTGCAGGGAGCGCGGCAACACCCGCGGCCAGCTGAAGAAACGTTCTACGGCGAAGCCTCATGCTCTTTCTCAGCTCTGGAATTACCGGGATCGACGAGATGCCCGCGTCTGATTGATAAAGCTCGCGCTGCCCACGCTCGGAGGAAGGTGATGATACAAGTGCCTCTTGGCAAATTCCTTGTGCTGGTGGCATCGGCTTTGTGCGTCGCGCTCAATGTGTATCCGGAACCCGTCAGCGCCCAGGAAGCGTACCCCTCCAAACCGATTCATTTTCTCGTCACCACGGCAGCGGGCGGTGCAGGCGACCTCGTCGCCCGCGCGCTGGCGGACCGGATGTCCGAATACATGGGTCAGCCGGTGATCATTGAGAACCAGCCTGCCGGGAACGGCGCAATCGCCGCCGGCCAAGTCGCCCGCGCGGCCCCGGACGGCTACACGCTCATGACAGTAGTGGACAGCACGCTGACCATAAATCCCCATCTCTATCGCAATCTTCCCTACGATCCTTTCCGCGATTTCGCGCCCGTCACCATCGTCAGCACCCTGCCTTTGGTGCTCGTCGTCAATTCCACGCTCAAGGCCAATAACGTGCAGGAATTGATCGCCCTTGCGAAAGCCAATCCCGGCAAGCTCAACTATGCGTCGACCGGGGTCGGGACCGTGTTGCATGTCGGGATGGAGCTCTTCAAGCTCACGACCAAGACCGATATCGTCCATGTCCCCTATCGGGCGACGACCACCGCCATGGCGGACTTGATGGGCGGCAGAATCGACATGATCCTCATCGGACAGTCCTCCGTGAAGCCGCTGATGGATGCGGGCAAGCTCCGGATCCTGGCGATCGCATCGCGCCATCGATCTGACCTGATGCCGGAGATCCCCACCTTGGAAGAGGCCGGCGTCGCAGGATACGAGGTGCGCTCGTGGTTTGGAATGCTGGCGCCGGCGAGAACGTCCGAGGCTGTGATTGAGCGATTGTCGCACGCAGTGAAGACGGCGGCAGCGGGACCAAGGTTTGTCGCTGCGCTGGCCCCGCAAGGCATGCAGATCATCGCCAGCTCTCCAGCGGAGATGCGCTCGGCGATGCAGGACGATTCACGGAAATGGGCAGAAGTGATCGCAGCGACCGGCATCACCATTAATCAGTGATCGCTCGGCCCATGAGCTTGATAACAGCAGCGATACCCGCCCGTGCGGCTCGGCCTGCCGACAAAACTTCGGTCATAGCGGGCAGACGGCGCAGACTGGAGGAGAGGATGAGCTTTGCACTCTGGCGCGGCGTGGTCGGAATGGTCAGACCGACCCGGCGTCCGGGCACACTCGAAGAGTTGATACGCGTTTTGCCCGAGGGCATCGGAATCATTCCGCTGTTGCTCAACTTCAAGGCTGGAAGCACTGCGGAGTTTCGCAAGTCGATCCCGCAGTACGAGCATTTCGCCGCCGAGCTTGCGGAGCAAGGGGTTGATCTGATCATTCTGTCGGGTGCCCCTCCCTTCATGCTTCTGGGACATCAAGCCGAAGCCAAGCTGGTCCGGCAGTGGGAGAAAAAGTACCGCATCGAGATGGTCACCGACCCGCAGATGCAGGTCGCCGGTCTGCGCGCCATGGGAATCAAAAAGTTCATCGGCGCGAGCTACTCGGCCGTGCAAAACAGGATCGTGCTGGATTACATGGCTCAGGCTGGATTGAAGGCGCTTTCCATGGAACCGATCGATGTACCCTTTGATCGCGTCGCCGAGATCTCGACGCACACGCTCTACGCCCACGTCAAGAAGCTGTTTCGAAAGCATCCCGGGGCTGATGGCATTTATATCCAGGGCGGCGGGTGGCAGACGACGCACGTCGTTGCGATGCTGGAAAACGATCTTCAGGTGCCGGTCGTGCACGCCACGATCTGTCAGGCCTGGCAAATCCATAAGCGTCTGCGCGTGCGCGAAACCACGCCGGGCTTCGGCCGGCTCCTGGCGGAGCTGCCCTAGGAAACAAACTGGCGGGACTGGAAGACAAAATACTGACGCCGGATCAGCTCAGGGAGCATGTCGGTGATTCACAGCATCAATCGCCAAATCGTTCTGAAGAGCCGCCCTGAAGGCTCACCCAGCCTCGATAATTTCGAGTTGAGGGAAACATCGGTGCCGCAACCCCGCGAGGGCGAAGTGCTGATCCGCACGCTGTATCTCTCGCTGGATCCCTACATGCGCGGCCGTATGAGCGCCGGAAAATCGTACGCCAAGCCCGCTGAGATCGGGCAGCCGATGGTCGGCGGCACCGTCGGGGAGATCATCGCCTCACGCAATCCTCAATACGCGGTCAGCGACATCGTTTTGGGCTATGGCGGCTGGCAGGAATACGCGCTTTCGAATGGCGTCGGGTTGCGCAAGCCCGATCCCGCCATCGCTCCGGTCTCGACAGCGCTAGGGGTCCTTGGGATGCCGGGGATGACGGCGTATGTCGGTCTTCTCGAAGTCGGCCGGCCCAAGCCAGGCGAGACGATCGTAGTCGCGGCGGCCTCAGGGGCCGTCGGATCGGTAGTCGGGCAGATCGGGAAGATCAACGGCTGCAAGGCGGTCGGTATCGCGGGGAGTGCCGAAAAGTGCCGCTTCGTAACCCACGAGCTTGGCTTCGATGCCTGCGTCGATCATCGCGTGGCCGATTTTGCGAAGCAGCTCGAAGCCGCCTGTCCAAAGGGCATTGATGTTTATTTTGAAAATGTGGGCGGCGCCGTTCAGCAGACGGTGTGGCCGCTGCTCAACGATTTCGCCCGCATTCCCGTCTGCGGGCTCATTGCGCAATACAATCCTGTGAAGCCGATGGCCGGTCCCGACATGTTTTCGGTCCTGCGCAAGCGCCTCCTCCTGCGGGGGTTCATCGTCTCGGACTTCAGTGCGAAGCAAGCTGATTTCCTGCGCGATGCGAGTGCATGGATCCGGGAGGGTCGCCTCAAATACCGCGAGGACATCGTGGACGGTCTGGAGAAGGCGCCCGCTTCCTTTCTCGGCCTCTTGCAGGGCAAGAACTTCGGCAAGATGTTGGTCAAAGTCGCGGAGTAAGTGTCTGTACTGATTCCCATTGCCGAATCACCAACTCGTCCAAACGAGCACGGTGCCCGATAGCAGAAGCAGCACCATCACTGCCTGCTGGAAGCCCCGGTTTCCGAGCCGCTTGTAGACGAATGCTCCCACCCATGCGCCTGTGATTGCTCCCGGCAGAGCAGCTGCCGCGGCCAATCCCACATCCCGGGTCAACAGCCCGAAGCCGGCATGGGAAGCGAGCGCGGCAGCAAGTATGGTGATGTTAAAGGTTTGCAGAACGCTTCTTCGGTGGGTCTTCGTGTAGCCGCGAATATCCGTCCAAATGATCGGCAGGACGCCGGAGAATCCTGTCAGCCCGCCCATCATGCCGCCGCCAAATCCGACCGCACTATCCGCCCCACCCGCCCCAGGTGCTGCTCATCTGCACCCGGCGAGCGAGCACGTAGGTCGAATAGACGACGAGAAACATCCCCACACCGATCTTAAAGGTTCGTTGATCGATCAACGGCAACAACAGCGTCCCGATCGGCACCCCGAGCAGCCCAGGAATGGCGAACGGCAAGACGCGGGTCCAC
>Ga0209331_1000047_pt1 | contig 36293 bp, 34 predicted proteins | sample JacPinW_OM3H0_M3_FD_187971 | JGI IMG/M metagenome (GOLD analysis project Ga0209331, IMG submission 187971) | Forest soil microbial communities from Algoma, Ontario, Canada - Jack Pine, Ontario site 1_JW_OM3H0_M3 (SPAdes) (version 2) | ecosystem: Environmental > Terrestrial > Soil > Boreal...
TTGCTTCACCGCAGTGGCCATCGGGCATTGATCGTGCGGCATTACCCGGCCATCCGGCCAGAAGAGCTTCCACGAACCGCACCAGTCGCTGTTGCCGAGGTCGGGACGGCAGCCCCAAAGCGCAGCAGCGGCCTCGTTGTAGTAGGTTATGCGGCCGGTGGGATCGGTCGTGTAGACCGCCGCCGGAAGCGCGTTGACCAGCTCTCGAAAGAAATCATCGCCTTCGATCAATGGTCCCGCAGCGCGTGCGATGAGATCGGTGATGGGTGAATCCAGTGAACTGATGTTACCCAACGTAATTTTATCGGACATAGCAACCGCCTGAGCAAACGAGCGAGACCGGCCGGCCGGGACCGACCGAATGTAAGAAGTGCTTACATGGTGTCAACCGGGGCGCCTTGCGTCGGGGACACGACATTGGGGGAACGGGACCGCAGTACCAGCGGGCCCGGATCGCGCACATTGGCATGCGGACCACCTCTTAGGAAGTGCAGAAGCCCTGGCCGCGCTTTCATCGAAGTTTTGGGTCAGTGAGTCGTTGGCGCTCATCGGTTGAGGCTTGGCGGTCAGCGCGGGCACCGAGCTAAAAAGGCTTACCAAATTGCTGTTTTGGGACGGCCTACTCGCTGACGTGTATTGCCCGCTCGCAAAAACAGAGCGGGCAATTTCATATCTTTGCTACACTTAGGGATGCACGGCTGCCGCGCTATGCTCTCCCAAGCTATGCACTGGGCGTGGAGGTTTGACAGAAGCGGCTCCTCTCTGAGATGAGATACCAGCGTTCGCTCCGTCCTCGTTGCTGATACGCACGGGGGCGGGCATCGGGGGCGACCAATTCGGCTGTTCCTCCGCGACCCGCGCCGCCGCTGCCTGGACCCAATTTCGCGACCAATCACCCGAAACATATTTTATAAACTCCTCCCTTCCTGTGGCTTCACCAAACTGTTTCGCGAAGAACTCGTAAATCAGTCCAAGCGAATGGGTCCCACAATTTAAATTTATTAGGTCATCAGCGAGAGTCTCAATCTTGGCTCCGCGTTCCCACTTCTTATTTATAAAAGGCACTCGCGTTTCTGGTGATTCCTGGAACGCGGCACTTCTGTTTGCACGTGTTCGCAGGGGAGTGGCCTTGAGTTTTCGCGACCAATTGTCGCGAGGCGGTGGACTGAGTAGCGCTTCGACAAAACGGCGTGTCGATGCATCCATCAATTCAGGTCTTTTCATGAAACAGGGACTCGCGGGAACGGCGGTGAAAAGCCGACCTTGGTGGCTTTGGTTGATTTTGGTGGCTTGTCGAAGAGCTAACGCCAATTCCCGAGTTATAGTTCCGACATTTTCCACATTCTTTTTAAGGATGGGAAGTAAAATGCGTCTCCGAATCGCCTTGCCTGTTAGGCAGCAGCATTTCTTTTGCGTAATCCAGTCGGGTGCGTTATTCGCAGTTGATTTTTGCCATCAATTCTGAGAATTTTCTGTCGCATCAAGATCAAGGCCAAGCTCCTCACCAATCTGCTCATCGATGGCAAGGTGGTTCCCTAACAGCCCAACGAAGGGGCTTCTTCGGCATATTGCCGATATTCGTCAGCTGCTGCCAGCACCCTTTATCGCAGGACGTTGAGTATTCTAGCGCCAAGAAGGCCGGGGCTGATAAGCAACATTCACAAGATTCTTTCATAAGACCCTGCCGATCGAGTATCTTTAACTTGCCGTCGACCGCGCTCAATCACACCTGCACGTTCCAGCGCCGGACGGCATTTGTGATAGTCGGCCTGGAACAGCAGTTCTTCTTTTGCGTTGCCTATCATCGAGGCAATTAAAAGGAAGCCCCAGATGAGAACGGCCTATGCGTTGACCCTAGCAGCCGCCCTAGCAGGTTCGGCAGTACTTTCCATGCCCGCAGGCGCTGACGAGGTGTGCGACAAGAACTGCGTTGGACCCGCCTGCTCGACCACCTGCACTCGCGAACCTAACGCGACAGTTGGTCGTGATCGGCGCGATCGCGATGAGGTCATAATCGAAGAACGGAACCGGCGTCGCGAACCCGGCGTTGAGATTCGAGAAAGAGAACGGCGCCCCGGCGTTGATGTAGATGTTGAGAGGCGATAACTGAGTCTCGGCGCATCCCCTTACCCCGCCTTCTGGGCGGGGTTTTTCTTGCAGCTCTCACCATCGCCTTCGATGTTCGTAAACTCGCATCCCTCGAGAGCCCAGCCGAAGCTGCACGTAAAGTGGCCTCCTGGAGCTCGAAATTGGCCGGCCGTTATGGCAGTGGGTGCCCTCGATGCTCTTGCCGTCCAGCGTCCGGAACTTTGAGGGGAGTAGGGCGTTTGCAATGAAACGAGTAGGAGTGCTCGATGCCGATTCTTTTGTATGCGGCGGTGTGGGGAGCGTTCTTCGGAATGTTTTCTCTGGAACAGAATGCCGACGATGCCTGAGGGCGAGCCTTGGGATCTACTCTGGCATGTCGAGAGCCCGGTCGTAGTGCCGGGCTTTCGAATATCTTGTTAACAGCTGTAAGGGTAATTGATCATGGCTAAAAGCGGCAAGACGTTACGCGACCTTTTCCACGACACGCTCAAGGACATCTACTTTGCTGAAAAGAAGATTCTCACAACGTTGCCCAAGATGGCCAAGGTCGCTCGGAGCGAGGACCTTAGAGCGGCGTTCGACAAACACCACCGTGAGACCGAGGGCCATGTCGAGCGCCTGGAGGAAGTGTTCCAGCTCCTGGAAAAGAAGCCCCAGGGCAAAACATGTGATGCGATCGTCGGCATCACCGAGGAGGGCGCCGAGATCATCAAAGAGTACAAGGGGACACCAGCGCTCGACGCAGGCCTTTTGGCGGCAGCGCAGGCTGTCGAGCACTACGAAATCTCCCGCTACGGCACGCTCAAGGCCTGGGCAGAGAAGCTCGGCATGACGGAAGCTGCGGAGCTTTTGGAAGAGACGCTGGAGGAAGAGAAGGCAACGGATGAGGCGCTGACCGAGATTGCGGAACAGGCGGTCAATGCCGAAGCTGATGAAGAGGAGTAAGGACACGCGCGCGGAGCTCACTTGCTGATATTGCAATGAAGCAGATGATGGGGACGGGCCTCAGACGGCCGCGTGGGAAGGCCATTATCGGCTGCACGAATGGCGTATGTGCCGCCGTGAATCTGCTGGGCAATCGACTCCGCGGGGCAGAAGTGGGTTGGCCCCGCCCGTAATATTGGGCAGCCATTCCAAGGAGGGCGCTGCCACCTCCGCACCATACCACCGCGCATTCGTTCAATCGCGATGCGTAATCGCTTAAGCAATCCCGCTACCTTAGCGGGATTGTCGTGTTTTGAAGCGGGAGTGGTTTAGACTGGAGGCGGAGGCTCGGTTGTTCTATCGCGAAAGAAGAACCAGCAAAATGATAATGGGGATCGGAATTCCCAACAGCCACAAGAGTATCGGCATGTGCTTCCTCCGTTTTTCTTACCAAGCTCGTGGGATGAGGCGACGTCCATTCCACGTTCCATCGCGGTGCTGCCCGCCCTCGACGGCCGCCAGACTGGCAGAGAAGGCGCCAAATAGGAGCGCAGCCGTCATCCAAAACGCCAGCTTTGCAGCGCCGCGACGAGCGCGGTCCGTCGCTGCTTTAGCCTCGCCTATCACAGCGTTGACGCGCGTCTCGGCCTCCGCTTGGGATATACCGGTTTGCGACGCTATCAGGCGCGCGACATAGGTTCGGTCGGCGGGGGCAAGGTCGTTGTTTTCTCTAAAGCTCGAAAGCCACAGCCGGCTGACTTCTCTCCGCGCGGCTTCATTTCCCGTAGCTGAAGATGGAGCCGCACCAGCGGTACCGCCGCCTGCGGGCGCGGCCCCCCCATCGGTTCGAAAGAGCTTGTCGACGAAGATCTGAGAGGGGTTAGGAGCGCTTTGCGCGCCCTGCGCAGCCGCGGGTCCGACACCAGAGACGGCACCGCTTACAATATGTGTCGCCGCTGCCGCAAGAACGCTTGCACTCAGCACGGTCGCAAACGCCCACGCGACAAACCCATGCGCGGTGTCGCGGAAAAACACTTCGTTCGTGTGTAGGCCGGTCCATTTTGTACGTAGCCGGGCGGCCAAGTACCCCCCGAGCGCTGAGGACATAACAGCTACGATGACCAGATAGACACCGGCAGTATTCTTGAACGTGGACGCTGAAACGCCGGAATCGCTCCACGGTGAAATTGAGGAAAGGCCAAGCCCGGCCCCCAAAGCCAAGAGCGCCAGGGTCAATGCGGCGGCCGATACTGCCCCTCCCGCGATACTCGCCCAGGAAACGGCCGATACCTCTCCCGAGGTGAGCGTATCCGCGCGTACCGTGGTATCCACTGCTTCCTCCTAATATACGAACTTTCTCTGTTGAGGTAAGTTCCATCCAGGTAAGAAGTTCCACTTCGATCGACGCGATAAGCGCTAACCCTTGTGAGATTCTCATCCGCGGTTCGCCAGGGCAGAACGGATGTTTAGCACGCGCATCTGTTGTGCGGATGGTAGAATGCCGAGCGGGGCACACTATTGACGGAGGTTAGACCGCGGTCAGCAATCCGCTCCTGCTACCGATTTAATGCCGCACGGCCCCGCTCTCTGAGTTTCTCTGGGAGCGGGGCATCTCTTTGCGAGTGCGCACCGCACCCCCTTTCTGAACCATTGTGAATAGCGTTTCTTTTGCATCGGCTGGAACGTTCACGCCTGTGGGACGTTGACGAGTATTCCCGTACACATCCAGAAAAAGAGGAGTGACCCTATGAACTGGGATCGCGTAGAAGGAAATTGGAAAGAGTTCCAAGGAAAAGTGCAACAGAAGTGGGGTAAGCTCACCAACGATGATATGAACGTTGTCGCTGGCAAGCGCACCGAGCTTTCGGGTCGTCTACAGCAGCGGTACGGCTACGCAAAAGATCAGGCCGAGCGAGAAATCGATACGTGGCTGAGGGATACCGTGTAGTCATTCCAAAGCGTCTGGCCGTCGAATTAAACGCCCTGCCCAGAAATGGGCGGGGCACTCCTGTTTGCAAAAGGAAGAGTGCAGAAGGCGTTGCGGCGCCTTTTTTGCTTAGCGGCAGTTGCGCACCCAGCGACCTCCGACGAATGTTTGATCGTCCTCGTTGCAGGGTATCGTGCCGCCAAGTTGCTGCACGGGAATACATTGGCGTGAAGGGACATAGGTAGTCGCAACATTTTCAAAAATGGATGGCGCGGTTAAAAAAGCTCCCACCGCTCGCTGATTTGGTGCGCGGAGCCACCCGCCGACAAGATCGTGGGGTTCTCGCGGGAACCTGTGCGGTGCTCGCCGCGACCAGAAGGTTACGGGGTTGGACTGGTGGCAGCGGCCCGCATTCCCTCTTTACGCGATTAGGCGCGTGAGGCGACGGACAGAATAAATTTGCTTGAGTCCAAGTTTGAACACGTATCACACGCCCGGTGTGCTTATCTGTGTGAGGTTTGTACAAGTGCACATAGCTGAAGCTTCCCCCGAAAGGAACCTTTGCGTGGGCGAAGGCTTGTCAAGCAGGCGAGGGGCCACGAAGGAAAACAAAATGCGTAATTCGCTTATCGTAGGAGCAATTCTCGCGCTAGTTTGCAGCTCAGCGCTCGCTCAGGCTCCGCCTGCCCAGCAGCAACCTGGAAATCGAGCGGTCAACACTGAGGGTACAAACAATTCCAGCGCTCCCGTCGCTGGCGCTAACAGCTTTACCGAAGGTCAAGCCAAGTCCCGCATCGAAGCCGGTGGTTATTCGAATGTCACCGAGCTGAAAAAAGACGACAGCGGAGTCTGGCGCGGCAAAGGGATGAAGGACGGCAAGTCCGTGACGGTCAGCGTGGATTTCCAAGGAAATGTCATCGCTCGCTAGGACCAATCTTACGCGGACACTGTCTTGTCACAACCCATCGAAGGAACAAATCCTATGACTGTCACTATTACTCGACTTTACGATGATCACGTTTCCGCGGAGCGAGCGGTCCGCGATCTTGAAGCGGCCGGAATTCCGCACAAAGACATCAGCATCATGTCCAACAATGCGGACAGTTGGTACAAAGGAGGCCGAGCTGACACTACGGCCCCAGGAACTCCGCGCGGTCGCATTGATCGCGATCACGACGGCGTTGACGACCGAGCGGAGGGGGCGGGCACCGGAGCCGGAATTGGGGCCACGATTGGCGGAGCGGCCGGTCTGTTGGCCGGGCTGGGCTTGCTAGCCATCCCAGGCTTAGGGCCGGTGGTTGCCGCGGGTTGGCTTGCCTCCACCGCACTTGGTGCCTTGGCTGGGGGCACTACCGGCGGGGTCATCGGTGCCCTTAGCCAAGCGGGCGTCAAAGATGAGGATGCTCAGCTTTATGCGGAAGGCCTCAGACGCGGCGGGTCTCTGGTTTCAGCCCGCATCCCAGATGGGGATCGCTCGCGGGTTGAATCCATTCTGAGCCGCTCGGCGGTAAATCTTACCGAGCGAGCCGCAGCCTATAGAAAGACGGGCTGGCGCAGGTTCGACCCCGAAGCACCACCCCTTTCGGCTGACCAAATCCGCAAGGAGCGTGAGCTTTATCGTCGTTCATCCGCTGCGTAATACCCCACTTAGGGTGCTGCATACCCCCGGGCAAGGTTGCCCGGGGTTCGCTCGCGCGAGCCTAAAGCTGGGGACAGCACCGACGAGCATTGGCTCTCGAATAACTTGCCATTGCGCGTAAACCAAATGTCCAGCCGTTCGAGGAGAATTGGTCACTTCACCAATTTCATAGCCATTGCTGGAGCTATTGGCGAGCATGACAAACCCCGCAGCGGGCTCCTGCCATTGCCGACGATCAAGTGACACCGAAGCTTAGCTTGCCGCGATGCAGCGATGTCCGAGTCGGGTCATTTCCAGGCATTACCGCACTGCAACAGTAATGGCCGGTTCACCTCAATCAACGGACATCCGGCCGAAGCGTGCGGGCGTTGAAACAGTAGCCGTTCGGACCGCGCTTGAGCATCGTGGTTCGACGACACCAAGCATGCCTGTTTGAGCGCCTCACACGTGGCCGAGCCGGCCCGGCATCATGGGTGCACGCACCGGCAACTATGCTACAAGCTCTGCAATGGATGAAATGCTGACAGCGGCCGAGCGTTCGCCGGAAGTGATTTCGCTCCCCGAACCCGTGGGCGACGTCATCGCACATGCGCTTGCCGAACTCGGCGTCAGCACCGTGTTCGGCGTGATCTCCATACACAATATGCCGATCCTTGACGCGATCGCGCGGCATGATCGTATTCGCTTCGTGCCCGCGCGCAGCGAGGCTGGCGCAATGAACATGGCCGATGCCTGTGCCCGCGTAACGCGCTCCCTTGGCGTGGTCATCACCAGCACCGGGACGGCAGCCGGGAACGCCGCGGGCTCACAAGTCGAGGCGCTTACCGCCGGCTCGCCGGTTCTGCACATCACCTCGCAGATCGACCGGTCCTACATGGATCGCGATCGCGCCGCCATCCATGATGTGCCCCGTCAGGCCGATATGCTGCGGGCGATCTCCAAAACCTATTTCCGCGTATGGGAGGGCCGCACCGCCGTTCCAATGATCGAAGCGGCCGCGCGCGCCGCGCTCACAGCGCCGCGCGGTCCCGTCTCGCTGGAAGTGCCCATTGACGTGCAGCGGGAGAAAATCTCGCGCCCGCGGCATATCGGTCTCGGACCCATTGCTGCGCAGCCTGCAGATCCTTCGCTGCTCGATCAGCTTGCGGAGCTCGTGCGCGTGGCCAAGCGGCCCATGCTCTGGCTCGGGGGCGGTGCCCGCGCGGCGGGCACGGAAGCGCTCGATCTTGCGGAGCGCGGCTTTGCCGTGGTGACAAGCACTAACGGCCGCGCGGTAGTGCCGGAGGCGCATCGGCGCACCCTCGGCGCCTACAACATGACCCCGGAAGCGCAGGCGGTCTACGGTCGCGCCGACCTGATGATTGTGGTCGGCTCGCGCCTCCGCGGGAACGAGACCCGCAACAATACCGCCCGACTGCCGCGACCGCTCGTGCAGATCGATGCGGATCCGGCGCAGGCCGGGCGCAATTATCCGGTCGACCTGTTCATTCCCGCCGACGCCGCTCTTGCCTTAGGAGGGCTGGGACGGCGGCTTCCCGCGATGCTGAATGTCGAGCCGAAGTTTCTCGACGAGGTCGCGGCGGCGCGCGCACAATCCGAGCGCAAGCTCGCGGCTACCCTTGGTCCCTACCGTGTCGTCGCCGATGCGCTGCAAAGGCGTGTGGGCTCGGGCCGGCATCCCTTCGTGCGCGACGTGACGCTTTCCAACAGCACCTTCGGCAACCGCTATGTGCATCTCGCCGCTCCGCACCTCGGTGTTCACGCGTTGGGCGGGGGGATAGGGCAGGGGGTGGCGATGGCCGTCGGCGCCGCGGCCGCAGGCTGTCCGGCCAAGACGGTCGCGCTGATTGGCGACGGCGGGCTCATGGTCAACCTGGGCGAGCTCGCGACCGCGGTGGATACCGGGTCGGAGGTGGTTTTCATTCTCATGAACGACCGCGGTTATGGCGTGATTCGCAACATCCAGGATGCGCAGTTCGGCGGCCGCCGCCATTACGCCGACCTGCACACTCCCGACTTTGCCCAGCTCGCCGCGTCGTTCGCGCTGCCCCATCGGCGCGTCTCGCGCATCGAGGATTTCGAGGCGGCGCTCGATGGCGCATTGTCGGCAGCGGGGCCGCAACTCTTGGAAGTCGATATGACCGTCATCGGTCCGTTCGCGGAAAGCTTTGCCGGCCCGCCCGCGGGGGCGGCGGGAAGCACATGAGCATCCGGGCCAGGCTTGCGCAGCCGTTGCGGCGGGGTGAATTTGAAGACCTCCGGGGGCTGCGCATCGAGGAGCCGCTCGAGCTGGAAGGCGCGTTGCTGCCCAATGTGGATTTTACCGGCACCACCTTTGCCGCGCCGCTCGCGTTGCGCGGAACCGTGTTCCAGGGACTGGCATGGTTCGCGGATTGCACCTTTGATGCGCCGGTGAATTTCACGGACGTGAGGTTTCTCAGCGACGCTCGCTTCGACCAAGCCCGCTTCCATCGGCTCGCCACCTTCTCCGGCGCGGAGTTCCAGGGCGTTGCCTGCTTCGATGGCGCCGGGTTCGCGGACGCTGCCTTTCTCGACCGGATGACCTGCTACGGGAATCTGTCGCTTGATCGCACGCGCTTTGCGGGGCCGGCATCGCTTCAGGACACCGAATGCTTCGGTGGGCTGTGGTGCAATGGGACTGAGTTCGCCACGCGCGCCGATATCCGCGGCATGGAAGTGCACGGCCGCGCCTGGCTGGTGGGGGCGGCGATCGCGGGGGACGGCCCGTCGACGAGCAATCAAGTGATCGGCGCGATCCGCAGCTACGGCTATCTCTGGAGTTGAGCATCATGAGCGCAGCTCGACCGCGTATCCGTGTGGTCAATCCGAACTCGAACGAGACGGTCACGCGCAATCTCGACACAGCGCTCGAACCGTTCCGCTTCGAGAATGGCCCGGAGATCGTCTGCTCGACGCTCGCGGAAGGTCCTTACGGGATCGAGAGCCAGGCAGATGTCGAAAGCGTGGTGATGCCGCTGCGGCGGTTGGTGGAGGCCGATAATGCATCCGATGCCTTCGTGATCGCCTGTTACAGCGATCCCGGGCTGCATGTCTGTCGCGAAGGCAGTTCGCGCCCGGTATTCGGCATTGCGGAATGCGGCGTGCTCACGGCGCTCGCCCGTGCCGGCCGCTTCGGTGTCATTGCCATCGGCCAGCGCTCGATCCCGCGGCACATGCGCTACCTGCGCCAGATGGCGCTCATTGATCGGCTGGCTGGCGAGCGTTCATTGGAGATCTCTGTTGCCGAGACCGCGAGCGGCGAGAAAACCCTCGCGCGCATGATCGCGGTCGGCCGCGAGCTCAAAGACGAGGACGGCGCCGAGGCGCTGGTCATGGGGTGTGCGGGGATGGCGCGGCATCGCGCGCCGCTGGAAGCAGCGCTCGGCATCCCCGTGATCGACCCGACCCAGGCCGCAGTCACCATGGCGCTGGGTGCGGTGCTGAGCGCGCAACCTTCGTAGGCAGGTACGATGGGCAAAGCCGCGCGGTTCTCATGTCTCTCCGCGTCAGTAGAATCATGCGCGCGCCGTGTCCACGCGCGCCAACTTACGCGTCAATGCTCAACCTCCCGGTTGTCATGCCCCGCTTTATGCGGGGCATCCAGTAATCACGCCCCGGCAGGTTCAGGTGAAGGCGTGCCAAACCGGACGTCAGAGATTACTGGATCGTCCGCATGCGCGGACGATGACGACCGAGAGTATGGTACCTTAAGCTGGCGCCTATGGAGCCGCGCCCACGGCAAGAACAGATCAGACGGTGCTACGAGCCGGACGAGGATTTGAATCGCGCCTCCATTCTATGGTTTGCTGCCTGACCTGACTGCAGTAGGCGAGGTCGCATATGTCGTGGCATTGGGGACTGTTTGTCATTGCCTGGATCATCTGCACGGTTGTGCTGATGCTCGTGCGCGGAGCGACCAGCGAAGCCAATTCCTATCAGGCCAACCCGGGATCAGGCATGATGGGGTCGGTCCTTGCCGGCGGCGTCTTGGCCGCGGTCGTCACGGCCATTGCCGGCTTATTGTTCTAAAAGCGCAGGTCCTTGTCGGCGTCATTGCCGAATTACGAAGGTTCTTTCGTTTCCGTAGGGGCGAGGGATGCCTCGCCCGCCTCGGCGTCCGCAAGCCGCAGGGCGACGCATGCGATCTCTCTTCCGTAGGGGCGAGGCATGCCTCGCCCGCCCCGGCATCCGCAAGCCGCAGCGTGCCGCATGCGTCGCCCCTACGAAAGAATCACCCGAGGTATGCCCGTAACGAATCTCTCTTCCGTCGGGGCGAGGCATGCCTCGCCCGCCTCGGCATCTGCAAGCCGCAGGGCGCCGCATGCGTCGCCCCTACGAAAGAATCACCCGAGGTATGTGACGCCGTATCGTTATAAACATTTCGCTATAACAGTTGTCGCACGCCGAGAAAATGCAACCTGCGACTTCTGCAACCTGCGACTTCTGGACGTGTAACGGGACTCATGTATAAAGAGCTATCCTTCAGGAGTGTCTCCAAGCCCGGCCGGATTACCGCGCCGGGCTTTGTATTTGGTGTCATGGCAGCTGCGCTAGCAACCGTGCTCGGGCCAGATGGCAGCTGGGGAATGGCCATTGCCCCACATGTATTCTTGGAGCTCAACCTGCGGCTGAAAAAATCCCTGTAAATTTCCTGTTGTTTACAGGGAGCCCCGTTTTCGCTCTCCTCGCGGTTGTGCTCGGCTGGTCAATCTGGATGGGATCGTGCGGGGTGTGCTTGCGGGAGGGACGGCCGGTACCGCGGCGGCTGCTGTTTTGGCCAAACGAACCCGAGAGAGCGCGAGCTAAAAGCCGCGGCTACGGCGGCAAAATAATGCCGGTCTGGCTGCTGATCCGGCCATAGTGCTCGATGCGCCGGTGGCTCTTGAAGTCGAAGATCGTCTCCTTCCCGAAGATGGTGGCCTCGAGATCGCAATCGGCGACGATGAGCTCGTCTTCCTCCGTGCGAGCTTCGATCACGATCTCCCCGTCGGGATTGACGATCACGCTGCCTGCGATCAGGGGATGCCCGTCCTCGGAGCCGCATTTCGCGACCGCTACCACCCAGGTCGAATTCTGGTAGGCGCCCGACTGCACCGTCAGGCGATTGTGGAACAAGCGCTTCTCCACGCCCTCCTCGAGCTTCTGCGAATTGGCGGAGGGCGTGTTGTAGCCGAGCATGATCAGCTCGACCCCTTGCAGGCCCATGACCCGGTAGGTCTCGGGCCAGCGGCGGTCGTTGCAGATGCACATGCCCAGAATGCCGCCCATGGTCCGCCACGCCGGGAATCCGAGGTCGCCGGGCTCGAAATAGCGTTTTTCCAGATGCTGAAAGGCGCGCTGGGGATCAAATTCCGCGTGGCCCGGCAGATGCACCTTGCGATACTTGCCGACCAGTTTTCCATCGCGATCGACCAGGATGCACGTATTGAAGTGGTGACCGTCGGGGGTGAGCTCGGCATAGCCGAACGAGAGCCCGATCCGGTATTTCGCCGCTTGCTCGAACAGCGGACGCGTTGCGGCATTCGGCATCTCCCGCTCGAACCAGGCATCGACCTCGACCTGGTCGGTCATGTACCAGCGCGGAAAGAAGGTGGTGAGCGCCAGCTCCGGATAAACGATGAGGTCGCATTTCTCGGCCTTGGCCCGATCGAGCAGGTCGAGCATGCGACGCACGACCACCTGCCTGCTGTCGGCCTTCTGGATGGGCCTCATCTGGGCGCCGCCTACCCGCAGCACTCGTTCCATCACCTCCTCCGTGCAGAGCTGATCATGTCGCGATCCTGCGCTCGAGACGGCTGACAAGGCGCACCACCGGCCAGAGCATGAGCAGATAGATCGCCGCAGCGAGCACGAGCGGCGAGCTGTTGAAGGTCACGGATCGCGCCATGTCCGCGGAATACAGAAGTTCAGGCAGCGCCACAACGCTGGCGATCGAGGTGAGCTTTACCACTTCAACGGTATTGGAGATGAGATCGGGCAGGACATTGCGCACGGCCTGGGGCAGCACGACGTAGATCATGGCCTGGCCGGCGGAAAGGCCCGTGGAGCGTGCCGCATCCCACTGTCCGCCCGGGATGCTCTCGATCCCGGCGCGATAGATTTCGCCGTAGTAGCTCGAAGTATTGAGAAAGAACGCGACCGCGACAGCGGTCAGCGGCGAGGGCCGCAATCCCGCAAACGGCAGGCCCGAATAGATGAATATCAGCAGCACCAGCGGCGGCACCGCGCGGAAGAAATCGATGGCGACCATCGCCAGCCAGCGCATTGGACGCACGCGCGAGCGCGACAACAGCGCAGAAAGAAGGCCGCCGAACAGTCCAAGCGGGATGAGCAGAAGACAAAGGAGGGCGGTCTGGCGCAGTCCCATCAGCAGAAGAGGGAGCGCCCTTTCCATGATCGCAAGATTGAAGAACTGCTGCCGCAGCGCTTCCATCTACGCCCTCCGCCAGCGGAAGCGGGTTTCGATGAATCGCCCGAGCACCACCACCGGGATGAACAGGATCACATAGGCGATGGCGCCCATCATCAGCGGTGTGGCGTTGCCGGAAAATGATTGAGCCGTGGTCGCCTGATTGAGGATCTCGCCGACACCGATCACGGTACCGAGCGCCGTGTTCTTGGTAATCGCGATCGTGCGGTTGGTAATCGGGGGCACGGCGAGGCGCACGGCTTGGGGCAGTACCACGTAGGCGAGGGTGGCAACGAAGGTGAGTCCGGTCGAACGCGCCGCCTCCCATTGGCCCTTTGCAATGGACAGGATGCCGGCCCAGAAGATCTCTTCGCAGAATGCCGCCAGCACCAGCGAAAGCACGATCCATAACACTGCAAACGACGGCAGATTGATCCCGAGGTTGGGCAGTCCGAAATACACGAGCAGCACCAGGACGAGCGGCGGCAGCGCGCGAAACGCATCGGCAAAGAGCACGATAACGACATTTATCGATCGCGCCCGGAAAGCGCGGATCACGGCAAGCGCGAGGCCCGCGCAGATGCCGGTGAAAACCACCGCGGCGGCGATTTCTATCGTCACCCCCACGCCTTTCATGATCGCGGGAAAATACCTCTGGATCAGCTCCCACTTGAAGAACGCTTCGAGGAAGGCCGAGTGGAATTCCATTGCCGGCTCAGCGTGCAATGTCGGCGATGAAAGCGCGGGTGCGCGTTCTTTCCGGTTGGGAGAAGATCTGCTCGGGCGGCCCTTCCTCCACGATGGCGCCGTGATCGAGAAAGATCACGCGGTCGGCGGCGTCCCGCGCAAACCGCATCTCATGGCTCACCACGAGCATCGTCATGCCGCCGCGTTTGAGCTCGCGCATCACATTGAGCACGCTGCCGACGAGCTCGGGATCGAGCGCGGAGGTGGGCTCGTCGAACAGCATCAGCTTCGGCTCGAGCGCGAGCGCCCGCGCGATCGCGACCCGCTGCTGCTGCCCGCCGGAAAGCTCCGCCGGATACGCGGCCGCTTTTTCCGAAAGTCCGACGCGGTCGAGCGCGGCAAGCGCAACGCGCTCTGCCTCCTTGCGCGGTCGGCGCAGGACCTTCACCAGCGCCAGAGCAACGTTTCCGAGCGCCGTCATATGCGGATAAAGATTGAAGGACTGGAACACCATGCCGATGCGTCGCCGCATGGCGTTGATATCCGTCGAGCGCGCCATGATGTCGACGCCGTCGACCCGGATGGAGCCGCCCGTCGGCTCCTCAAGCCGGTTGCAGCAGCGCAGCAACGTGCTCTTGCCCGACCCCGACGGTCCGATGATGAAGACGAGCTCCTGCGGCGCGACGCTGAGATCGATTCCGCGCAGCACCTCGACGTGATGGAAGCTCTTGCGCAGCCCGCGGATCTCGAGGATAGGCGGGGTAGCGCTCACGACCCCATTCAGCCGCACGGGGGCGTGTGCACGGTGGGATCATATCCAGGCATTTCAGGAACCCCGTACCCGGGAAATACGGTGACCGCCGCCGAGCCGGCCTCGGGTGCAACCCCGAACCATTTCTCGTGCATCTTGGCAATCGTGTTGTCGAGCTTCATGCATTCGATGGCGTTCTCCAAGCTCTTGCGCATCTCGCCGGAAGCCTTGCGCAGCGGAGCGGCCCAGACCAGTCCGGTGATATAGCGATAGGAAAGCTCGAGCTGCGGGTTGCTCTTCACCGCCCAGGCGATGACGGTGTCACCCGCGACATTGGCATCGGCGCGACCGACGAGCACCGCCTGCACCGCATCGGTCTGGGTACCGAATGACTCGATCTTCCATCCGAGCTGGTCCTCCCGCTCGCGCGCCCAGGAATCGTAGGCGGAGCCCTTGTTGACCGAAATGGTTTTGCCCTTCAGCTCCTCGAGCTTCGTAATTTTGGGCGTACCTTTCCTGATCAAAAACTGAAAGTCGGTGTTGAGATAACCTTCCGTGAACAGCATGTTCTCGGCGCGCTCCTTGGTCACGGTGGTTGGCGCCGACAGAAAATCATAAGTCCCGGCTTGCAGCGCCGGCACCAGCCCGGAGAACTGCGCGGCATCGATGATGATCTTGCGCTTGAGACGTCTGGCGATCTCATTCGCGAGATCGATGTTGAACCCTTCGTAGCCGCCCGACATGCTCGGAAAGGCATGCGGTGCGAAGGTGCCGTCGACCGCGGTGCGCAACGGCGGCAACTCCTGCGCCGCGAGGGAAGACGGGATGAGCAGCAGGACGGCGCCTGCGAGCGCGAATGCACGGCGTGGCATCAATTTCCTCTCGGCAGCCCCGCGACGCGAGTGATCTCTGCGCAATATAGCAACCTGGCGAACTTGCGGGTATATCCCGACGCAGGCGAATGAGCATAGCGTAACCCGCCCCGTCCATGTATTGCGAAGACGAGAAGCCACACTGATGACTCGACTGCTCGATGCGACCGCGAAAGGGGTCTACACGATCTCGGCGACCCCTTTTACCGACGGAGGCGAGATCGACTGGGCGAGCGTCGACAGTCTCATCGAGTTTTATCTGCAATGCGGGATCAGCGGGCTCACTATCCTCGGCATGATGGGCGAGGCGCAGAAGCTCAGCGACGAGGAATCGGCTGCGTTCACGCGTCACTATCTACGCCAGGTGAATGGTCGCGTGCCGGTCATCGTCGGCGTGTCCAACCCGGGCACGGCCAACCTCATCAAGCTCAGCCAGCTCGCGATGGACGCCGGAGCATGTGGCGTGATGATCGCGCCCTTGACCGGCCTCAAGACCGAAAACCAGATCGTCGCCTATTTCAACGAGGTGATCTCAGCGCTGGGAGAGAAAATTCCGGTGGTCTATCAGGATTACCCGCAGGCGACCCAAGCCGATATTTCCGTGCAGAGCTTTTTGCAGGTCATGGACGCCCAGCCCAGCGTCGTGATGTTCAAGCACGAAGATTGTCCCGGACTGAAGAAGCTCTCGCAGCTGCGCAAGGTGTGTGACGGCAAAACGCGCCGGTACATCAGCATTCTCGTCGGGAATGGTGGATTGTATGTCCCGCAGGAGCTTCACCGCGGCGCCGACGGCGTCATGACAGGCTTTGCCTATCCCGAGATGCTGGTGTCCGTTTGCGCGCTGTTTCGGGCAGGGCGAAACGACGAGGCCGAGGATCTGTTCGACGTATATCTCCCGCTGGTGCGCCATGAACAGCAGCCCGGGTTTGGCCTTGCCGTGCGCAAGGAGATCCTGCGCCGCCGCGGCGCCATCCGCTCGGCGGCGGTGCGCGCGCCCGGTCCGAAGCTCGACGCCGATGATATTGCCGAGCTCGATCGGCTCTTGGCTCGCCTGGAGAAGCAAGTGGTGCAGCGCGGCGGTGGCCGCCGCGTCGCGGTCGCTTAGGCACACAGCGCACCGGGGGAACGATATCAGCCCATTCGGTGGGGATGTTCGGCGCGGGCAGCCCCGGATGCGGCAGCTGCAGGCGCTTACCCCTGCACCAATCCCGGCGTATCGAGAATGACCTGGCGCACCGCCTCGTAATATCGCACGTAGCCGGTGCAGCGGCAAAGATGCTGGTCCAACGCCTCCGTGATGACCGCCTCCAGGTCCTTGCGTGCTGGCGGCGTGCGCTTGAGGCGATCGAGCAGGACGGTCGCTGCCGTCACAAAGCCCGGCGTGCAGTAGCCGCATTGGAACGCGAAATGCAGGCCCGCTGAACAGGGGTAAGTTTGAGGTTGCCGCTCGCGTCACGCGTGGCATGGCCTTCGATCGTCAGCACCGACTTGCCTGCGAAGGAATGGGCGCCGGCGATGCAGGTACGCTCTTCTTTGAGATGCCCATCCGGCGCCTGCACGATGACCGTGCAGGCACGGCAGATGCCATGGCCGCAGCCCAACCGCGGCCCGGCGAGGTTGAGGTGCTCGTTGAGAAAATCGAGCATCATCATGTCGGCCGGGACCTCGAGCGGTCCGACTCTTTCGCCGTTCACCGTGAGCGAGAGCGGATGGGTGGTCAGGCTCATTGCAGCGCCACGCGGATTTTGTCCGGCGTGATCGGCATCTCATAGAAACGCCGGCCAATGGCATGAGCAACCGCGTTTGCGATGGCCGGAATGATGGCGATGGTGACCACTTCTGCCATGCCTTTGGGCGGATCTTTCTCCGATCGCGGGGCCAGAATGTCGGCGGTCTGCTTCCAGACGGCGACGTCGGAAGCGCGCGGCAGGCGGTAGCGGTGCCAGTTCCATGTGCCATCGCCGGGCCCATCTTCGTAGAGCGGCAAATATTCGTGCAAGGCATGGCCGATGCCCATGGACAAGCCGCCCTGCAGCTGGCCTGAGACCAGCTGCGGAACGACCTGCGTGCCGCAGTCCAGAATCGAATGGTGCGACAGCAATTCCACATTGCCAGCCGACATCTCGACTGCGACTTCAACGACGTTTCCGATCGAGGACACGTAATTGAATCCAACGATGTTGCGCATCGGCGGATAGAAAACGTCCGCGCGCTCGATGAAATGAAAGCCGCCGGAGGTCATCAGGCGTCTGAGCTCGTTCGGGCCGCCCGACCCGTACTGCACCGACAAGGCGTCGACCTTGAGCCGTTCACGACCCACTGTCGGGATGTCGAACTCGGCCTCGGCCCATTGTGCCCGGCGCCGATTGAACACGTGCACTGAAACTCCCGTGATCAGACCCATCTCGTGCGCGGCCGCCGCGACCCGGGGGATCGGCAGCGGCGTGCGCCCGGAGGCGGCGAGCGCGCCCTTGACGACGCCAATGTCAGCGGGTGCCGGGGCCAGGCCTATGCCCTCCCGCTTCCACAGGGCGATCGCCGCGGGCTTAAGCCCGAAGGCAAGCAAGGCGCGCGCGGCTTCTCGCGTGGCATGCCCGACGAAGTACACCCCATTCGACGCGCTCATCCCAGCGGTGAACAACGGCGTCCAGCGGGGATTGGCCTTGCGCTCCGCCTCCTTCTCCGCCGGCATGGCATTCGGGTTGTTGTCGGAAACGAGCGGCATTTCGGGCCAGTCGAGGGCGCCGAAGGAGGCCCGCTCGGGAGTGCAGCCGAGAATATCCTTCACCATCACAGCCTGAGACGTCGTGAGACCGACGCCGATCTCATTCCCGATCTGTCGCAGGGAAAGGCGGCCTTGCGCATCGAACGCGAGCGTCGCCAGTGCTGCCTGGGCGAGGTTGCCGTAGCCGCGCTGGACGTGCGCAAAGCCGACCCCGTATTTCCGGCCGGGATTTTCCGCCTCGAACTTGAGCTTGCGCGCAGCGCGGTCTTTCCAGAGCGGATGCGACTGCGCCTTGAGCAACATCTCGTGGTTGCGAACTTGCGGCTCATCCTCGGCGACTTTCGTCCCGACGGTGCTGAGATTGCGCAAGCGCAGCTCGATCGGATCAATGCCTAGCGCTTCGGCAGCCTCGTCCACAAGGAGTTCGATGCCCATGATGGTCTGCAGCGACCCGTAACCGCGGGTCGATCCCGCCTCTACGGCGCGCGATGCCAGCGCAGCGAAGGAAAGGTCGCTTTTCGGCACGTGATAGATGGAAAGCGCCTGGGATGTTCCGGCCATTCCCACATTGGCTGAGACATTCGCTCGGCCGCCGCCGTCCATCTTGAACTCGGCTTTGACGATGCGGAATTTACCGGATCGGCGGTCCGCCACCAATGTGTTGTCCATCCGAAAGGAATGCTGCTTCATTCCCATCTGGAACTGCTCGAAACGATCGTTCGCCAGGCGCACCGGACGGCGCCCGCCGTAAAGCCCCGCGAGAATGCAGAAATAGGGAAAGACGGACTGATCCTTGGTGCCGTAGCCAACGGTGTGTCCGATGCTGAAGTCGATCTGATCGACGCGGAAGTTGGTATGCGCCAGCATTTCCGCCGCGCCGGTCGCGCCTTCGTACGGAGATTGCGTTGAGACCAGCACGTGCAGGGTTGCGCTCGCTTGGTCGTACCAGACGTTCCCGTTGTCCGCTTCCATCGCGCACGCATCGATCGACTGCGAGAAATATTGCCGCTTGAGCACGACTGCATCTTCGTCCGCGCTTGCGATGTCCCGCTCGATCTCGAGCGCGGCGGCCATGCCCTTGGCGGGCGGAGGCCCGCCGCGATCGGCGGCGGGCCAGACTACCTTGTCGCCGTCGAACTTGCCGAAAATGGTGGCATCCAGGATCGGCGCATGGCGGCCTTCCGGATCCGGCTCGTCCGCTTGCACACGCACAAAACGCGCCGCGCCATAGTGCGGCGGCGGTTTCGGCCCGGTGACGGCACCGTACCGAACGGTCGTGGTATTGAAGCGGATACGGCGCTTGGCGGCATCGTAACGCGCAAAGTTGTGATAGATCAGCAGTGCTACCGGCTGGCCGAGCAGGCGCGCGGTCGTCCCCTTCGGCACCAGAAAGAAGTCTCCGTAGAAGCCTGGGCGATGCGGAGTGAGTCGGTCTCGCTGCAAATCTTCCGCCGTGACCAGTCGATCCGGTTGCAGCTCGTTTCCGAGCACCGCGAGATCGACGCCCTCGAATGTGCGATCAGCTGCCGCTGCGTGAATGAGAAAGGCGTGGCTCTGCTCCTTCGGCCAGCCTGGCAGATCGCGTGCGCGAAAATCACGCGAAAAGATCTTTTGGCCTGTGACTTTCGCGAGAGCATCGGTGCGCCAACGCAGTTTGCCGTCCGCATCGAACGCATCAGCGATGTGTTCCGCCGACGTGCCCGCTTGAACAGCATGGGCGTCCCGCCCGATCAGATTGATGCGAAAGGCAATGCCGGCCGCAATCCCGCTTTGCAGTAATTCTCGGCGTGTGACCGCCATGCGTTCCACCCCGGCTGAGGTATTTCAATCTGATTTGATGTTGGCCTTTTCCGCGATGATGCCGAATTGCGCGGCATCCCGCTTGATGCGCGCGTCGAGCTCGGCGGGGCTGGAAGGGATCGTCTCGACGCCGCCCGCGGCAAAGCGCTCCTTGATGTCAGGCATGTTGAGGGCCTTCACCACTTCGGCATTGAGCTGCGCGATAACCTGTTCGGGCGTTTCCTTTGGAGCAAGCAGAGCGGTCCAGGTGGAGGCATTGACGTCGGCTACGCCTTCCTCCTGCAGCGTAGGCCAGGCGGGACCGAATTTCGATCGCTTGGCTGACGCCACCGCCAGCGCGCGGACGCGACCGCCGGCCAGGAGCGGCTCCACTGAGGAGCTTGCCAGCATTCCAAGCGGAATCTCGCCTCCGGCGATCGCATTGGCTGCCGGCGCGCTCCCTTTGTACGGCACATGCTGAAACTTGGTTCCGGTACTGAGCCCCATCCACTCGATCACGACCTGATTGACGCTGCCCTGGCCGGGAGAGCCGACGGCTATCTGTCCTGGTTTCGATTTGGCTGCGGCAACCACGTCCCGCACCGATTTGAACGGAGACCCGCCATTTGCCGCGAGCACAATGGTTGCATCGCTGACGAGGGAGATCGGTGCAAAGTCGCTCTGCACATTGTACGGCACGTCCTTGAACAGCACCGGCGTGATCGCCACTTCGCCGATGGTTGCCATTACCAGTGTGTAGCCGTCGGGCGGCGCCTTGGCCGCTGCGGTCATGGCGATGTAACCGCGCCCTCCCGGGCGGTTCTCCACCACCACCTGTTGGCCCCATGCCTCGGTCAACTTGGCCCCGATGAGCCGGGCGGCGATGTCGGCCGGACCGCCTGGGGCATATGGGACCAGCATGTGAATGGGTTTGCTCGGATACGTCTGCGCCTCCGCGGGCTGCCGGAGAAAGCAGACCATCAACGCAAGCAGTGCCACGATCACACGCAAACCGACCCTCCCGCCCGGTACGGACCTAATGGCAATGTAACCCGGATGAGCGAAGCGATGTCCGTTGGCCGCGCCTTCCCGAGTCCGCATGTCTCTCAACCGATTAGGCTATGGGCTATATCATAGAACCACATTCAAGGGAGCGACATGCAAGAGGCGTTCCAGTTCATTGAAATTGAGTGCTGTATATGTTGCTATAGCTGTCGGCCCTGGATTCAAAACGGTATTTCACGGCCGCTCCAAATGGTGCGTCGAGCTTCAGCAGCTAGAGAATGACCATTCAGCCCTGGCGAGCGTCATGCATCCAGACCACGAGCGAACTCGCGGTCAAGGCTGCTGACCATGGCGGCGCATGGGCGATCATCAATAAGAACATCGCGCATGCGCGCGCTCTCATCGATGCGGCGATGCAAAGCGCCGAGCCTCCGCAGCTCGTCGTTCTGCCGGAATTCGCGCTGCAGGGGCCTCCCCATGGCATCCGCGCACCGGATTGGATCGAGAAGGCCTGCTGTCCGATTCCCGGGGCGATCACCGAGCCATTTCAGGATCTCGCCCGGCGCCGCCACATTTACATTGGGGCGCACCAGTTCGAGAGTGATCCCGAATGGCCGGGCCGATATTTCAACACGAGCTTTCTGATCGATTCGACGGGCGTGGTCATTCTGCGCTACCGCCGGGTCAATACGGCGGCGTTTCCTTCGCCGCACGATTTCATGGATGCCTATCTCGCGCGCTACAGCATGTGCGAGATTTTTCCGGTCGTGAGCACCCCAATCGGCCGTCTTGCCATGATCCCTTGCGGAGAGATCAACGTGCCCGAGGTCGCCCGCGTACTCATGATGCAGGGCGCGGAGGTGATCCTGCACCCCACCAACTCGCCGAAGCGGCCGGCGCAGGAGGCGGCCAAGGTCGTGCGCGCCGCCGAGAACATGGTGTTCGTCATCAGCGCGAACGTCGCCGGGGGGATCGGGTTTTCGCTCGATGGATCGGTGCTCGGCGGGCGCTCGCACATCATTGACCATCTCGGCCGCACCTTGGCGTATGAGGAAAGCGCTAACGAGACGACCGCTGTCTCCGCCCTGATCGATATCGAGGCGCTGCGCGCCGCGCGCAAGCAGGATACCGGCACGGCGAACCCGCTGCTGCGGGCGCGCTGGGAGATGTATCGGCCCTTCTTCGGCGCCGCATCGTTCTATCCGCCGAACAGCTTCCTCGACACGCCCATGTGCGATGCCGAATCGGCAAAGCCCGCCATTGCCACGTCGCTGCGCAATATGGCGAACGCCGGCGTCATCGTCGAGGGTTGAGACAGAAGGAGAAGCGAGATGATTACCCCAGCCCAGAACGAGATGCTCACGCGGGTCGGGCGTGCGACGCCGATGGGAAAGTTCATGCGGCAATTCTGGATTCCGGCGTGCCTTTCCTCCGAGCTCGTCGCCGACGGTCCGCAGATGCGTCTGATGCTGCTCGGCGAGAAGCTGATTGCATTCCGCGACACCGGCGGCCGTGTTGGCCTCATGGATCATCGCTGCCCGCATCGCCTCGCGTCGCTGTTTCTGGGTCGCAACGAGCACCACGGCATTCGCTGCGCCTATCACGGCTGGAAGTTCGACGTTGACGGCAATTGCCTCGATCAGCCCAATCTCCCGGACAAGACCAGATATCCCGCCGGGATCAAGGCGACCGCCTACAAGACGGCAGAGAGCGGCGGGCTCGTCTTCGTCTACATGGGCGAGCGTGCGTCGGCTCCGGGTTTGCCGCAGATCGAACCGATCATGGCAGAGCCCGACGACAGGAACATCGCCTTGACGCAGCGCGACTGCAACTGGCTGCAGGCGCTCGAGGGCGACATCGACACTTCACATCTGGCCTTTCTGCATGGCGGGCACATCGACGCTTCGCGAATGGACCCAAACGATGCGGCGACCTATACAGTGATGAACAAGTCTCCCCACATCAACATCAGCGAGATGTCCTATGGTACCATGTACTCCGCCTCGCGCGAGGCCATGGCAGGGCAGGAGCATCATCGCTTTGCCAGCTTCATTTTCCCGTTCTGGGTGACCTATCCCAGCGATCGGCTTGAACGAAACCTTTCGGCCAATGCCTGGGTACCGATCGACGATGAGCACACCATGATCTTCAACATCGATCTGCAGCGCGCGAACGGCAGGTTCAAGTCGCTGCGTTATGCCGACGGAAGCATCATCCCGGGCCTCGCGCGCCCGCTGGAATATCTGCCACGAACCACTGATTGGATGGGCCGCTGGCGTCCCGTGAAAAACAGGTCGAACGACCACGGGCTTGATCGCGAGATGCAGCGCAGGGGCGAAAGCTATACCGGTATTGTCGGCATTCCGCTTCAGGACCAGGCGATTCAGGAGACCATGGATACGATCATCGATCGCACCCAGGAGCACCTCGCTTCGAGCGATCGCATGGTGATGCTCACCCGGCGCGTGCTGCTCAACGCAGTCAAGGATTACGAGGATACGGGCAAGCTTCCCGCTGTGCTCGACGATCCTTCGCTCTGCCGTAAGGCGCGCGGCGGCGACGTTATTTCTCCCGCCGGGACGGACTGGCTTGAGGCCTACGAGGACGCAATGACGGCGGCACACGGCCCTGCGCGCAATATCGCGGCGGAGTAAGTATCATGCGCAAAGCGCGGCTTCGATCATCCCACGATAGGCTACTGCCCCCGCCATGAGATCGGATACGGCGATGCGCTCGTCGTCCGAATGCCATTGCTCGACGGCGCCGGGTCCCCACATCGCCGATTCCGCACCCTTGTGACAGAAGAAACCGGCATCGAGCGCGCCGTGGCTGCCGAAGGTTGCAGGCGGATCGATGCCCATGCGCCGGCAGCCTTCCACAACGGCGCGCATGAAGGCACCCCCTGGCGCGATCTCGGCCGGATACATGAACGGACCGCACTCGCTCACGACGGTCCACGGCGCGCCGATCTCGGCGGCGGCGGCAATGGAGTCAAAGGCGGCCTGCGGATCATCGCCCGGAAGGAGCCGCCGGTCGAAGGTGATCCGCACCTCGTCCTGAACGGTGTGGGTCGCTTCCGGCCAGGAGCGCACGGCGGTGGGCGTCAGCGTCGCAGTCCCGAGCAGCGGATGTTTGTTCGCGCCCACATCGATCGCGAGCACGCGATCGAGCACGCGGCGGGCGCCCTCGATGGCGTCCACGCCCATCCAAGGCGTGCTGCTGTGCGATGACTTGCCCCGAACCGTGACGACCACATCGATGCGCCCCTTGTTCGCCAGCGCGACCTGCCCGGCAGTGCCGATCGCTGCAATGACCAGCTTGGGGCAATAGCCGAGAGCCTCGTAAACGCTCGCAGCTGCATCGTGCCGTCCGGTTTCGCCGGCGGTGCTTACGGCAAATACGAGACGCCCCTGCAGTGTGAGCCGGTCGGCGGCCGTTTTTACCGCCGCAAGCGCTGCCGCAAGCGACCCCTTCTGCTCCGAGATGCCGCGGCCGCGCACATAACCTCCGGCCCGTTCCTCGATCAGCTCTCCCTCGAACGGATCGCGCATGCGGTTTGCAGGATGGGTCATGGCATAGGCCATGAGCATCAGGCTTTTGGCGGCCCGCTCGGGCCCCAGCTCGACGAGGAGATTGCCCATTTCGTCCCGTCGCCACGGCAGGCCGAGCTGGTTGACGAGGGGAACAACTGCCTCGCCGACGAAGCTTTGCACCTGCGGCTCCTGCTCGAACCGCTCGGTCTGCGGGCTGGGATGGCGCACGAACGCGCGTGCCCATTGCACGATCTCGCTCGCGGGAACCGTCAGCCGACCTTCCGCAGCCTGCATAGGTCTTCCTCAGCAGGGTGGGCAAAGGCGCGCCGCATCCAACTCGTCCGCTTGCAACAACCTCGCGCGCCGTCCCCGCGGCAAGCCGCACGCTTGAAGCAGGCCCGGCAGCCAATTACGGTCGTACTTATTGCATAGGCATCGCGGGTGGGAGGGAGCGAAGAGCACGTGTTCAAGATTTTCAACCTGGGAAATTGTTCGGCGAGCCCGATGGAGGGCGGGCGCGGCGAGCAGATCAAGCTGATCAATTCTACGCTCGGGACCGAGAAGCTCGACGTCCACCTCAATCGCCTCGCGCCGGGAGGCCGCGCCGGCAAGCTCCACCACCACAACAGCGCAGACAACGTCTATATCGTCAAGTGCGGCGAGGGCACGCTCATTGTCGAGGACAAGACCTATATCATTCGCGAGAACGACGTGGTCTTCATCCCCGCGGGAATGAAGCATTCACTTTCCAATCGCAGCGCCGGCGCGTTCGAGATCTTCGAGATCTATGCCCCTGCCGGGCGTCATTTCGATTTTGTCTTAGATGAGTAGGGGCGAGACGGGCGCCCGCATGCCTCGCCCTCTCGTCCCATCAGCGCGATTGGTAGAGGGGCGCCGCATGCGTCGCCCCTGCACGGTTTGAGCATGGCGGACCCGCACGGCGTCCTCTTTGTCCCCTACCGCGAGACACTCGACCTCCTGAGCGTGGACGATGCGCTCGCGGTCTGCGAGCAGGTCTACATGATGCACGCGCGTGGCAGCGTGGCGCTGTCGAATCCGCCCAGCTTCAAGCTCGACGTGGCTGACGGATTCCACAATCACTGGCATGTCAAATCGGTTTTCCTCAAGGAGGTGCCCACAACAGGCGTGCGCGTCTACAATTATTACGACGATGGTCTGCGCAACACGGTCGGGGCGCTCGACTGCACGCGTTACATAGTCCTCGCGGATACGCACAGCGGCGCCCCCCTTGCCATTGTCGACGAGCATTGGAGCTATGCCATTCGCAGCACCGCGGCGGCGACCCTCGCTTGCAAATGGGTGGGGCCGACCCGTCCCAAGGTGCTTGGTCTTGTGGGCATCGGCACGATGGGCACGAATGTGCTGCGGTGTCTGCGCGCCATGTACAAGTTCGAGGAGATCCGCTGCACTTCGCGTCGGCCGGAAACGCGAGAGGCCTTTGCGGAAAAATGGTCTAAGGAGCTCGGCATTCCCGTTGTTCCCAAGGGCTCCATCGAGGAGGTCGTGCGCGGCGCCGACATTGCGGTCGGCGGCACCACATCGGACGACATTGTGACCCGCGAGCCTTGGCTCGTGCCGGGCTGCACCTTCATCTCGCTCGCGCGTCGCGAGCTCGATCCTGCCGGCTGGGCGAAGATGGACAAGGTCGTCATCGACAGCTGGGAATTCAACATGCTCCAGCGCGAGTTCAAGCGGATGGTCGAAGCGGGCCAGTTTTCGCGCGAGGCGCTCTACGCCGAAATCCACGAGCTGGTCTCGGGCGCAAAGAAAGGCCGCGAGCGCGCGGACGAGCGCATTCTCATCCACACCACCGGTCTCGTTTCGCAGGATGTGGCGCTCGCCCATTTCCTCTATCGCCGCGCCCTCGAGAAGGGGGTCGGGATATGGTTGCCCACGGCGTTGTAGATGGGGGCCTAAATGAGCGTGATCTGATGGATCTCCAATGTTCAATCCATCGATCCGTCATTCCGGGGCGCGCGCTTGCGCGCGAGCCCGGAATCCATGACCACAGGCGGTGCTTTAATGGCGAGGACTGGGGTTATGGTTTCCGGGCTCGTCGCCAAGTCGGCACGCCGACTTGGCGACGCCCCGGAATGACAACAGCGTACTTGCTACTCCGCCGCCACCATCCTGGCCGAGGTTGCCTCCTCGTCGCGATGCAGCCGGTCGAGAATCCGGCGCGCCTGGATGACACCCGCATCGGCATTGATATCCGTCTGCGGCGGGTTGGGGATCACCTCCAGATTGCGCTGCTGCGCCTCGAACACCTCGACGTCCTGGAGAAAGGCGGTGCGGATCTGCTCGATGAGCATGTCCGTGGTCTTGGCGTTGCCGACGTCGAAATCATGCGCCTGTCCCCAGAAGTAATGGCTGGTCGCTTCAGTCTCCGGCGTGATCGCGTTGAGATTCCACATGCCGATGCCGCCGACGCGTTTTCCCTGCGGGGCGCCGGTGCCGGTCGGCGTCGCTCCGACATCGAGACGCAAATACGCGGGGGGAGCAAAATTGATGATCTGCCAGCGGTCCACGTTTGCGGTGAAGCCGCCGGCTTTCACGAAGGTGGGAGGCGCCGGCGCGTCGATGATCCAGCGCGTGACAGTGACGTTGTCGTCCGAGCGCTGCACCCTCACCGTGGCCTGATCCACCAGTGCCGAGTTACCGATTGTGGTCTCATGCACGAAGGCGAGATGGGTGAGGTCGAGCAGGTTGTCGACGATGAGCTGCCAGTTGGACTTGACGTGCAGGTACTCGCTTTTCGCCCCCCATTCCGGATCGTCGAACCAGTGGTAATCCGGGATCTTGTCGGGATCGGCGAGCGCAGGCTCGCCCATCCAGATCCAGAGCCAGCGATACCGCTCGCTCACCGGGTAGCTCTTCACCCGCGCCGAGCGCGGAATGGCGTCCTGCCCCGGCACGCGCACGCAAGTGCCGGTGCGATCATAACGCAGCCCGTGATAGTGGCACTGCAGCGTGTCGCCGACGAGCTTGCCCATGGAGAGCGGCAGGTGGCGGTGCGCGCAGCGATCCTGGAGCGCGACCGGCGTTCCGTCCTCCAGGCGATAAAAGACGATGGGCTCGCCCATGATGACGCGGCGGAAGGGTCGCCTGCCGATCTCGTGGTCGTAGCCCGCGACATACCAATAATCCCGCAGGAACATCGGATGCTCCTTTCTTCTGTGCCGCTTTCTTGTGTGCCGCGGCGAGCGCAGTGTGCTGCTCCACCGGGGCGGTGCAACCAGTCTAAGCGCCGCGTCCGCAAGTTTCAAATGCGACCGCAACGCTTGTGGCCGCATCGCTCACAGCATCTCTTTGATGGCGTGGATGAGATTGCGGTCGACGCTGATCATGTCGCCCTTCGTGGGAAGCGCCAGCGCCCGGCGCTCCTCATCCGAAATGGCGCGGCCCTGCAGAATGACGCGTCCATCGGATGTCAGAAATATCGATGATGTCGCGTTTTCATCACCCTCCTTCCACACCAGCTCCACCCGGAATTTCACTATCCCCTCCGTTTGCAGTGCGTCGTGCAGCATATTAAGGCTGACATCTGCGTCTTAGCTCGGATCATCCATGCGTCCCAGCGCCTATGCATTCCTCGCGCCGTGCTTTGTCTCGGGTGAGCGCTCGCCGGTGGCGGAGGTGCGCGCCTGTCTTGCCCGGCTTGATGCGCTCGCGCCCAAGCTCAATGCGTTCGTGCATGTCGCGCGCGAGACTGCGCTTTCCGGGGCCGAGGAGTCCGAGCGACGTTGGCGCTCGAACGCGGCTTTCTCTGCCATCGACGGCATGGCCATCGGCGTCAAGGACATCATCGAGACCGAGGACATGCCGACCGGCCAGGGCTCTCCCATGTGGGAGGGATTTCATACCCGCCGCGATGCGGCCTGCGTTCAGGCCCTGCGCGAGGCGGGCGCGATCATTCTCGGCAAGACGACCACCACGGAGTTTGCCGCGACCGAGCCTCTCATGCCGGTACGCAACCCGCACGATCCTGCGCGCACGGCGGGGGGATCGAGCAGCGGGTCGGCCGCGGCGGTAGGCGCCGGCATCCTGCCGGCGGCGCTCGGGACGCAGGTGGTCGGCTCGACCCTGCGGCCGGCGAGCTATTGCGGCTGCGTGGGATTCAAGCCCACCTTCGGCGCGCTCAACCGCAGCGGATCGTTCGATCACCTCAGCCAGAGTTGCCTCGGGATCCTGGCGGCCACCCCCGAGGACGCCTGGACGGTGGCGAGCGCGATCGTGGAGCGCGTCGGGGGCGATCCCGGAAATCCCGGGCTGCGCGTGCCGGGCGACATGCCGCTGACGTCACCACCACGCCGGCTCGCGGTGCTCGAGACAGCCGCGTGGCCGAAGGCGAGCGCTGGTGCACAGGCAGCACTCGGGCAGGCGCGCGGGCGCCTCGCCGAGCTTGGTGCCGAGATCGGCGACCGCCGCAGCGATCCATCCATCTCAGCGGTCGAGGACGCGATTGCCGATGCGGTCGCGGTGACCTTTGCGATCTTCGACTGGGAGTTTCGCTGGCCTTTGGGAAATTACGCCAAGCGCAACGGCTTGAGCGAAGGCATGCGCCGGCGCCTTGCCTCCGCGCAACAGATGACCCTCGACGATTATCGCACCGCGCTTCGCCGCCGGGAGGAGATTCGCAAGCGCTACGCCGACGCGAGCGGACGGTTCGACGGATTTGTCACCTTGGCTGCGACCGGGGCGGCGCCTGTCGGGCTCACCTGGACCGGCGATCCCGCCTTCAACGTACCGGCCTCGCTCCTTGGCGTTCCCGCGATCTCGCTGCCGTTCCTGCAAGACGAGCGCATGCCGCTCGGCCTGCAGATCATCGGCCGTGCCGATGAGGACGCGCAGCTGATGGCGCGCGCCCATTGGCTATGGCAGAACTACTGATTGCGGAGATCTGTAGGGCGGGTTAGTTGTACTGCGTCACAAAATTTTCTGATTCAGTAGGATTAGCCACAAAATCAGCTGTGCCGATTTCTGGCGTAACCCGCCGCGTTTCGACGGATTGGGCTGCGCGGTGCTGCCTTTGGCAGTACCGCTTTGCGAATCCATCCTACTATAAGGCAGACAACAATGAAGGCAGCTTTCATTGAGCGATACGGCGGGCCGGAGGTCTTGCAATACGGGGACTTGCCGGATCCCGTTGCCGGACCGGGCGAGGTGCTGATCGACATCTACGCGGCGAGCGTCAATGGCGCCGATTGGAAGGTGCGGGCCGGCGAATACAAGCAGGCAAAGTTTCCCTATGTGCTGGGGCGCGACTTTTCCGGGCTGGTCAGTGCGCTCGGCCCGGGCGTGCAGGACTTTCGCGTGGGGGATGCAGTGTTCGGCGTGTGCGAGGCCGGCCAGGAGGGCGCCTACGCCGAGAAGATCGCGGTCAAGGCGGCAATCATTGCGGCAAAGCCGAGCAGCATGTCGCATATCGACGCGGCGGCCCTCGCGCTCATCGGCCTCACCGCATTGAGCGCGGTCGAGGAGACGTTGCAGCTCAAGCGCGGCGAGACGATCCTCATTCAGGGCGGCGCGGGCGGCGTTGCGAGTTTTGCCATCCAGCTCGCCAAGCACATCGGTGCGCGCGTGATCACCACCACGAGCGCCGCAAACGTGGATTATGTGCGCAGCCTCGGGGCGGATAAGGTCATCGACTACAACGCCGACGATTTTACCAAACGTGTGTCCAACTGCGACGCCGTGTTCGACACCGTGGGCGGCGATGTGGCGCAGCGGTCGTTCGCGGTGCTCAAGCCGGGCGGCCGCGCTGCCTTCATCGCGTCCGGCGCCCAGGCGCCCAAGCCAGACCGCAACGATGTCACCTCGCTGCGGCCGCCGGTGGCGCGTGCACGCCGTCCAATGGAGCGCATCGCCGAGTTGTTCACCGCAGGCGCGGTTCGGCCTCCCGAGATCAAGCTTTACCGGCTCTCCCAGGCTGCCGAGGCTCACCGCGTGAGCCAGTCGCGGCATTTCCGGGGCAAGCTCGTCTTCCAGGTGCGGTAAAAACGATTGCCTGTAGCCCGCATGACCGCAGCGACATGCGGGGAAGCTCCCCGGATATCGCTTCGCTCGTGCGGGCTACGAACGCTGGTCAAACCTTCGTGGGGGCGAGGCATGCCTCGCCCCCCCTCTCGACATGCGTTGTTGTTGATGCGGGCCGACGCATGCGCCGCCCCCATAGGCGTTATCCGTTCTGTCGTGGGGCGACGCTTCGGGCGACAGCGGCTCATGTGGCGGCGGGGCGAGGCATGCCTCGCCCCTACGGATGGACAGAGCCCATGCGCTTGCTATCGATCAGCTCGCACAGCGCGCGGGTGATGGCTCCATCGGGCGCCCGGAGCTCGTTGAGAATGGAGAAATGATGGTGGCCCGGCAGCACGGTCAGCTCGACGGGCAGCCCGTGTTCGCGCACCGCATCGGAATAGGCGATGGATTGCCGCTTCAGCTCGGGCAACTCCTCGCCGCCGACAAACATGCACAAGGGACATATCGAGGTAGGCATGTGATCGGGCAGAATGCGGAGCGGGCTCAAGGTCGCGATCTCTGCGGCATCGAGCTTGAGCTTCTCGTTGAGATAATTGAGCGCAATCGGCTCCAGGTCGAAGATGCCGCTGATAGGCAAGCCGCCGCGACAGGCAGGATGCCGCGACGCCATCGCCGTGAGATGTCCTCCGGCCGACCAGCCCCCGACGAATAGTCGATCGCGATCAAATCCGAAATCGCCTGCGCGCTCCGCCAGGAAGGTCAGGGATTGGTTTATTTCTTCCACGATCTCCGAAAGCCGCGCATCCGGCGCAAGCGTGTAGCCGACCACGGCGACATCGATCCCGTGGGCGCGTGGTCCGTCGGCCACGAAGGCAAACATATCCTTGTCGTTGCGCTGCCAGTAGCCGCCATGAATGAACACGAACAACGGCGATTTCGCCTTGCTTGCCCGGAAATAATCGAGCCGCGCGCGCGGACCCTTGCCATAGGGAATATCGAGCAGGGACCCTTGCGCTGCCGCCCCACCCCGCAGCTGCGCGCTACGTTCGCGCCAGCGCGCAAGCCATTGCGGGCTGTCGGCGACGGCGACGCTGTTGTTGTAGGCGGCATCGAGCGCCGTTCTGTCCATGCCGCGGTAAACTGCCTTTGCAGCGCTGGGCTGAGCTTGCACCATCAGGCAGCATCCGCGGGTTCGAGATCGCGGCTGCGCGTCATGTGGGTCGTAAGCCGCCGCGCGAGGTCGCGGCGCACCGCGTTGAACTCGGGCGAGGATACGTCGCGCGGCCGGGGCAGCTCGATCGCGATGTCGGTGTCGATGTGGCCCGGTCCGGCGCTCATGACCAGGACGCGGTCGGCGAGCAGCGCCGCCTCCTCCACGGAATGGGTGACGAAGATGACGGTCACGCGGGTGCGCGCCCAGATCTGCAGCAGCTCGTGCTGGAGCTGCTCGCGCGTGAGCGCGTCCAGCGCCCCGAACGGCTCGTCCATGAGCAGGACATTGGCGTTGTTCGCCAGCACGCGCGCAATGGCGACGCGTTGTTTCATGCCGCCTGAGAGTTGGCTCGGATAACGGCGGCCCGCGTGTTCGAGTCCCACCAGCCTGACGAGCTCGTCCGTGATTGCATCGACGTCGCTTCGCGCCAGCCGGCGCTGGCGCGGGCCGAAGCCGATGTTCTGGCGCACTGTCATCCAGGGGAACAGCGCATAATCCTGGAACACCATGCCGCGGTCGCTGCCCGGAGCGGTGATCTGCTTGCCATCCACCAGGACTTCCCCGGTGCTCGGCTCCTCGAACCCAGCGATGATGCGTAACATGGTCGTCTTGCCGCAGCCGGATGCGCCGATCAGGCAGACGAACTGGCCGCGTTCGATGTTCGCATCGATGCGCCCCAGCGCTTCGACTTCGCCGTCGCCTATCGCAAATCGCTTGGTTACCCCGCGGATCGCGATGTGGGATTGGCCGCGCTCATGCATGGTGCTGTGGGCTCCATTTCAGGACGCGATTGCTGATGATGACGATGAGGCGATCCGTTACGAACCCGCACACTCCGATCACGATCATTCCGGTCACGACTAGGTCGGTGCGCGAGAGCGTGCGCCCGTCCATGATCACCGAGCCGAGTCCGGTCGGGACCCCGGTCATTTCGCCGACCACAATCAGGATCCAGGCAAATCCATGGGCGATGCGGAGGCCACTGAAGATCGCCGGCAGCGAGGCGGGGAACACCACCTGGCGAAACATGCCCGAGCCCGAGCAGCCGAGCATGGCGGCGGCCTCGAACAGGCGCACATCGACCGAGCGCACGCCGAAGATGGTGTTGAGCAGGATCGGGTAGAATGCGCCGAGAAATACCAGGAATATCGCCGCATTCGGCCCGAGCCCGAAGAATATCATCGAGAGCGGCAGCCAGGCGGTGACGGGTATCGGCCGCAGCAGGTTGATGGTCGGATCCAGCAGCTGCCGCAGGATCCTGATACGTCCGATCATCAGCCCGAGCGGAATGCCGATCAGCGCCGCGAGAAAGAAGCCGCCGTAGACCCGCGTCATCGACTTCCACACGTGGGTGAGGATGGTGCCGCTGAACGCATCGTCATAGATGCCGCCGAAGGAGAAGTCGTACATCATCACGCCGACGTCGCGCGGGCTCGGCACCAGTCGCGTGCCGCTAATGGCGACCGCGCGATCCCACAAGGCGATGAGCAGCAGCGGAAAACCGACCCCGAGGGCGGCCGTGCGTAATCTTTCAAGCAAACGCCCGCGGCGGCGAACCGCTGCGGGCGTTTGATCGATAGACGGCTGTGTCGCTTCGGGAAGGATCGTGACCTGCTCGCTCAAGACGATGCCCGGGTCAGCCTGCGCTACATGAACTGTTTGGTGATGTAGCGACTGAGATCGGGCATCTGGCGGATCTGCTTGTTCTCGAACATCAACTGGGTGTAGGCGTTGGCGCGCTGCATGAACACGTCATCGATCTTCCACGCGAGCTCCACATTGGGCACCGCAAGCTCGATCGATTTTTTCTGCTGCCCGAGCTTCTGCATCGCGACCTCGACGATCTGCTCAGGATGTGCCATCGCGTAGTCGACGGCTTTCCTGTGCATGTCAACGATCATCTGGACGCGTTGCGGGTTTTCTTTCACCGCTTTCTCGCTGGCGGACAGGATCATGTTGAGGGAGCCGATGGGCGTGGAATAGGGATATTCGACCAGCCGGCCGGTTCCGTTCGCGAGGCTGATGCCGGGTGCCGGCTCCGCGCCGACATAGGCGTCGATATCGCCGCGCGCGAGTGCCGCGGGATGATCGGAGAACTGCAGCCGGATCGGCTGGATGTCCCTGATGGACATGCCCTCCATGCGCAGCCGCTCGAGGATGACGGCCTCCTGCGTCGATCCCGGCCAGATCGCAACCCGCTTGCCCCTGAGATCCTTGATCGACTTGATGTCTGTGTTGGCGCCTGCCATCACCGCCATCCCGCGGTTGTTGGCATTGGCGACGATCGCGATCGGCTCGCCGGCGGCGGCTCCGAGCAGAAACGCGGCGATGCCGTGGATGCAGGTGTCGACGGTGCCGGTGAGCACCGCATTCTTGCCGTCGGTCGGACTCTCGAATGGATAGACCTCGACCGTGTAGCCCGCCGGGACGAACTTCTCATAGAAATAGGCGGAGATGCCGTGAATGAGCTTCAGCGTTCCGACCTTGAGTACCTTGTCTTCCGCAGCTGCCTGCTGCGCCCACGCAATGGACATTGCTGCGAGGACAACGGGTATGGCGAGCCTGGCGGGTCGCAGGAGGATGGCGAGCATGAAAACCTCATTCGTCTTGCACATGCGCGGCCGCATGCTGAAGTGTAGCCCGGCGAAGCGCACCCGTGAACGTGCCGATCTGATTACTTTTTGAGCATGCATAGGCTGCCTGGCCCGCATGAGCATCAGCGAAATGCGGGGACGCTCCCCCATGCGCGCTAACATAAGCATCATGCTCAACCTCGCGGTTGTCATGCCCCGCTTTATGCGGGGCATCCAGTAATCACGCCGCGGCAGGTTGAGGCGAAGGCGTCTCAAACCGGACGTTTGGAGGTTACTGGATCGTCCGCATACGCGGACGATGACGATCGAGAGTATGGTAACGCCTTGAGTTGGCGCGCATGGGACGCTCCCCCCGGATGTCGCTGTGCTACATCCGGACTACGACTTCAAAACACCGTGCCATCCGCGGTGACCAAAATCGGCGGTGGGCCGTGGGGCGGGCGCAAGGTGCGGGCAATCTTGCGTCCTGCGCTCCAGGTACCGCCTTGCAGCATCTGCGGCAGGGTGAAGCCGGAGCTCAGCCCGAGCTTTGCTCGCACGCGCTCGAGCAGGCGGTCCATCAGCGCGACTGTAAGCGCGCGCCATTCCACCACGAGCTCGGACTGGACCTCGTGCGGCGTCTGCGGATCGATCCCTGGCCGCAGGCGGATTGCGCCGAGATCGATCAGAAGGCCGCCATTGCGATATTCAGGCAATGCCGTGAGCTCGTTGATCCGCTCGACCGCGATGCCGGCCCACGCGAGCGGCTCGATCAGCGAATAGGTGAGCCACTGCGAGAGCTTGTGGAATGGAACGATCCGGTCGGTGCTATCGGACGTACGTACGGCGCCATGGCGCCCGGCATCGCCGATCGGAATGCCGTCGAGCATGAGTGCGGAGGGCCAGATCGAGGCCAGAGCATCAAGCAATGTGGCCAGCACAGACGCTGCGGAGACACTCCCTTTGCGGGCCGTATTGAGGAAGTGATCGATGAGATTGCCGGGCCGCGCAGGCTTTGATCCGAAGAGATCGGGGCGCTCCGAGATCGCCCTCGCCAGACGCTGCAGAAGCGCGCTGCGTGCCTCCACGCCGATCAGGGGATTGGTGGCATCGACCTGAAAATGCCGCGCCAAGGTCGCCGGATCGAGGCGCGCGAGCGCGGCATCATCGACGCGATGGATGCGATCGCCATCCGAGGAAAAAGCGCCGGCGCGAAACATGTCGAGGCTTGCAACCGCCAGACCCTCCGAGCGGGCGAAGACATTTCCGCTGCGCACTTCGCGATAATGCCACGCGCCCCCTGCGCCGGCATCGAGCAGCACGCTCACCGTGACGAGATCGACCGCCATGCGCGCGCGCTCGAGCGGATGGACGCGCATGCTCTCCGAAAGCTCCTTCCAGCGATCGATACCGCCCGCGCAAAAATGCCGCCAGCGGCTGTGATAGGGAATGTCGAGATCGGGATACGCTTCGCGCGTCACCTCGGCCACGTAGTCCGCGACCGCATCGAGCTTGTTTTCGTCGAGCGTGAAATGCGGCGAATGGCCGTCCGCGACCCAGCGCGCGACCATGCTGGCGCGCTCGCGCACGGCGGCTGCGCTGCGCAGGCCAGCAATTTCCGGAGGCGGGCTCGCAGTATGTCGGACGGGGGAGGGGACATTCATTGCGGCTGCGGTTGTGACCGCTATCGTCAGAATGAGAGGTGTGCGTCGACTCCCGCGAAAGGCGCCCGTAGTCCGGCTTCGCCCTCTTCCAACAAGCCTGCGGTCTCCAAGGCGCGCACATCGCCATGCACGCGCTTGTAGTCTCGCCTAAGTTCGCGCGCGATGGCGGCAATCGACAGGTTGGGCCGGCGGCGCACGAAGCGGACGAGTTCGATCCGCTTCGGCGAGAGCGTGCTCAATAGCTTTTCTAAACTCTCGAACGAGAGATGTTCCTCGTGTACCGGCTTACCGCGTTGGGCTCGGCGCCACGCCTCGACAAAGCGGCGCCCGGAAGCTTCCAGACTTTCCACGTGGACGCGAACCTTACGTTGCCTCGTCATCGCTTTCTTCTCGCTTCATCGACATCGGCCAGGAAGTCCGCAATCAGCCTTTCCGGCGATATGAACTGATACGGCAATTCGCGTCCCAAGATGTGGCGGTGAT
>Ga0209331_1000048_pt1 | contig 36060 bp, 34 predicted proteins | sample JacPinW_OM3H0_M3_FD_187971 | JGI IMG/M metagenome (GOLD analysis project Ga0209331, IMG submission 187971) | Forest soil microbial communities from Algoma, Ontario, Canada - Jack Pine, Ontario site 1_JW_OM3H0_M3 (SPAdes) (version 2) | ecosystem: Environmental > Terrestrial > Soil > Boreal...
TTGCTTCACCGCAGTGGCCATCGGGCATTGATCGTGCGGCATTACCCGGCCATCCGGCCAGAAGAGCTTCCACGAACCGCACCAGTCGCTGTTGCCGAGATCCGGCCGGCAGCCCCAAAGCGCAGCAGCGGCCTCGTTGTAGTACGTTATGCGGCCGGAGGGATCCGTCGTGTAGACCGCCGCCGGAAGCGCGTTGACCAGCTCTCGAAAGAAATCATCGCCTTCAATCAATGGCCCCGCAGCGCGTGCGATGAGATCGGTGATCGGTGAATCCACTGAGCTGATGTTACCCAACGTAATTTCATCAGACATGACAACCACCAGAGCAAAAGCGAACGAGGCCGGCCGGCCGGGGCCGACCAGATGTAAGAAGTGCTTACATGGTGTCAACCGGGGCGCCTTGTGTCGGAGACACGACATACCGGGCGAACGGGAGCCGCGTACCGGCCGCCCGGCGTCGTGCACGGAGGCATGCCCCGATTAGGAAGCTGAATCCGGGATCGTGGACTGGTCGCTGTCGCGTCGGCCAAGTCCGGCTGCGAGGAGAGAGCGCAGCCAAGCCGGCGAGTGATCGAATAGACAGGCCCGCATGTCTCATGGGTCAAGCGCGTCGAGTTGGCACGATCAATAACAGGTCCCAGCACCTCCGATCCCGACTGCAAAGCTGATCCGCAACGAACCGCGATTGAGTGTCAAAAACAGACCATAAACTGCGGTGATTTTCGATCCAGAGTCTGTTAAAACTGCCGTCCTGCTCGAACAGCTCGTCGGCGCGGCCGAGCATCATGCGTCCAAAGTGGAAAGAGTCGCGCAAACTAAAGTCGGAAGGAAAGCTAACGTGCTTTCCAACTTTGAACGCTATGAGCGCATCGCGGGGGTCTACGACCTTATTGATCTCCCGTTTGAGTACGGACGTTACCGCAAAATCAGGCCGCTGCTTTTTCGCGGGCTTTCGGGGCGCATATTGGAAGCGGGCGTAGGCACTGGCCGGAACTTCCCGTTTTATCCATTGGGGTCCGAGGTCGTGGGCATCGACTTGAGCCCAGCCATGTTGTCACGCGCCGAACGCCGGCGGCACTCCGCAGCCGCAAAAGTGGAATTGCGGCAAATGGACGTGACCCGCCTTGACTTTCCCGACCGCTCGTTCGACGCGGCGGTGGCTGCCTTCCTGTTCTGCACGCTTCCCGACGAGTTGCAGGTTGCTGGCATGCGAGAGCTGGGCCGGGTGGTGAAGCCTGGAGGCATCATTCGATGCCTGGAGTACACGCGACCAAGCGGCGGGCTTCGCCGCGCGCTGACCCGGCTGTGGGGGCCGTGGGTCTACTGGGCTTATGGCGCTGGCTTCGACCGTCAGACCGAAACGCACGTTCCGCAGGCCGGATTGCAACTGTTCGAATCCCGCTTCGTGGCCGATGAGCTCATAAAGCTGCTCGGGGCAAGAGCTTAGTCTAGCGCGCGGTTTATAAGGCGGAACCAATTCGATCTTGTGGAGTTTGCGCAGCGTAAAGTGCGCACATGCCTGATCGAGCCGAAAAGTTCCGCCTGACCGCGGCCGACTGTCTTGCTGTAGCTCGCATCACCACGGACGCAAGCACGCGAGCCGCCCTGATCACCATGGCGCAAAGGCTCTATGAGCTGGCCAACCAGCCTTCCATCGATTTCGAGGCCATCGTCCAAATCTTCAATGAAGGACAGATGAGCAAGCACTAGGCCGCGCGTTCCTGCGCTGTCTTGAACGCTTTGTGCGACAGCTCGGCGCAGCGACCCACCTGTCCCCTGGATTGACGCTCCCGCCTGCGGCACTTCGTCCCCTGAGATCATCTTGCTGTTGCGTTCCGTGCGCCTTCCCACCGGGGTCGTCCCTCTTTGGAACTCACAAGCAGACGAAGCGTTTTTTGTCACGCAACTTTGCTGCGCATGCGGTGCGACGCCCGTAATGCGTTGAAGAGAGAGGCACATTTCAAGCAGCCTCTTCGAGGAAGCAGGCCCGGGATGCTTAGATCAGCGCTGTATTACGCCACTGTCGTGCCGGTGAGATAAGCCATGCTCACCACCTCCTGCGACCTCATTAAGGGGGCGCCGAGACAATCGAAAATCTGCATACCTGCATTCGATCCCCAACGGGCATTCCTTGGTGCCGCGCCTGTGCGCGCGGCCGTCGCTGCCCGTCTCGTCGGCTCGTTTGTGTTGTTGCCGCTGGTGATCGCCCAGGGTGCCGCGACGCGCCGCCGCGTGCCCCGCCTGCCGCCGGCGAGACCGCCCCATCACGGGCTGGTGCCCGGCGTGGGGAAACCGATCCGGCTGCTCGCCGTTGGCGAATCGACTGTATGCGGCGTCGGACTGACGAGCGGGGAGGAGTCGGTCACCGCCACAACTGCACGGGCACTGGCTCGCCTGACCGGCCGTCCGGTCGCATGGCGCGCGGAGGGGCTTTCTGGCGCAACCGTTAGTGATGCCCACAAGCAGCTCCTGCCTCGGATCGCGCCAGAACCAGCCGACCTCATGCTCGTCGCCTTCGGCGTCAACGACGCAACCGCGTATAGTTCGCCGGCGGCTTTCGCCGATGATCTCGCCGAGCTCGTGACAGCCGTGCGGACGCGAGTTGGCGACCCAGCAGTCGTCGTCGGCGGTGTCGCTCCGCTCAATTCCTTTCCGGCCCTCCCATGGCCCCTCCGCCATATCCTTGGCTGGCGCTCAGCCGCGCTGCAGGCGGCGGCCGATCGCCTGACGCAACTGTTGCCGCGTCTGGTTGTGGAGCGGATTTCAGCGTTGGAACCGGATCTGTTCGCGTGCGATGGATTCCATCCGAACCGGCGGGCGCATGCAATCTGGGGCGAGGCGATCGCGGCGCTGGCACTGCCGTTCGTTGCCTGATCGCCTGGCATGTCGGTGGTGAGCCAAACCGGGCGGAACCCAGGAGCATCGAACCTTATTAGGGAGGCGGCTCCCTCGCGCGTTCGTAAACGAGGATCAAGCCGGAGGCCTCGCTAGGTCCCTCGCGCGCGAGCCTAGCGGGGTCCTTGGGCGGGGCCAGTGCGGGGGCAGTATGATCATCATCGAGATCCTCGCACGTGGCTCCTGCGGCCTCGTCACCACTGTCTATACAAGCGGCTCAGGCGGTGTCTGGATGACCGCATTTTGCGCTATGGCGTTGGCGGCTGCACTTCGCAAGAACTGTCTTAAGCACAATCGACGCGTCGCCAACCGTTATGAGAAGCTCGGCGTCAACTTGTGGCCATGAAGTTCGCCGCGGGTGCGCATTTGGTGTTGGATGAGAACAAATGATTTCAGCGGCTCTTCGGCGATGCGCTGACCAGAACGCCCGTCATGGCTTCGGGTGACGAGCTCGTTCGTCTCACCGCAACCCAGGCGGTGGCGCTGTTGCGCCAGCGCGAGATAACACCACTTGAGCTCATCGATGCGGCAGAGGAGCGTATTGCGGCGATCGATAGTGAGGTGAATGCACTCCCGATAACATTCTTCGATGCGGCGCGCCGCATCGCGCGCCGACTTCCGGCCTCCGCGCCCCGCGGCGATTCCCATCCGGGCTGGCTCGCGGGGCTGCCTATTGTCGCGAAGGATTACAACGACGTCGCCGGACAACTGACCACCTATGGGTCGCCGATCTTCGCCAACGCGATCGCAAAGACGACGGATATCACGGTTGCGACGCTGGAAGCGAACGGAGCCATTCCGATCGCGAAATCCAACGTGCCCGAATTCGCGGGGGCCCATACGTTCAATTCCGTGTTTGGAGTCACGCGCAACCCTTGGAACCTGCGCAAGAGCGCGGGCGGCTCCTCCGGTGGATCTGCAGCCGCGCTCGCGTCAGGCATGGTGTGGCTGGCGATGGGCAGCGACCTCGGCGGCAGCCTGCGGATACCGGCGAGCTACTGCGGGATCGTGGGGATGCGTCCGAGCGCCGGGCGGGTGCCGCGCGGCGTCGGCCTGCAACCGTTCGATACGCTGTGGGTCGAGGGACCGATGGCGCGCACGGTGGCGGATGTCGCTTTGATGCTCGATGCCCAGGCGGTTCAGTCATCGCACGATCCGCTGTCGTTTCCACGACCGGGCACGGCGTTCGTCGACGCGGTGCGCAATCCCCGGACTCCACGCCGGATCGCGTTCTCATCTGATCTCGGCATCGCGAAGGTCGATCCCGAAGTTGCTGAAATCTGCCGGGCGGCCGTGCTCCGCTTCTCGACCATGGAGGTTATCGTCGAGGAGGCATCGCCCGATTTCAGTGGCGCCATCGATGCGTTTCAGACCCTGCGCGCGCTGCTGCTCGCAACCGTGCATGGCGAGTTGCTCAAGCGTGAAAGGGCCCGGATCGCTCCCGATATCGTGTGGAACATCGAGAAGGGCCTGCGTCTCTCCATCGACGAGATTCTCGCCGCCAAACGGGCGCGCACCGCGCTCTACCATCGCGTCGCGAATTTCTTCGATAGGTACGACATTCTCGCCTGTCCGACGGTATCGGTGCCTCCGTTCCCGGTCGAGCAGCGCTTCCCTACTGAGATCGGCGACGAGAAGCTGACCACCTATATCGATTGGATGTCCTTCACGTTCGTCATCACCTTGACTGCCTGCCCGGCCATTTCAATTTCCTGCGGGTTCACGCGGAGCGGACTTCCCGTCGGGCTCCAGCTGATTGGCCAGTCGCATGGCGATTTCGCGCTCCTGTCGGCCGCGCATCTGCTCGAGCAGGAGTTGCGGATTGCGCACCAACTGCCGATCGAGCCACGTAGCTGAGGCTGCCACAGGGTGCGTGCGCCTTTACCCGCCGCCCTCGATGTTGGCGGCGCGGATCACATTGTCCCAACGCTCGATCTCCGCCCTGATCTAAGCGCCGAACTCCTGCGGCGTGCTCACGACCGGCTCGAACCCGAGCGTCGCCAGCCGTTCCTTCATGTCTGGCACCGCGATGATCCTGGCGATCTCGGAATGCAGTAAAGCGATGATCGCTTGCGGCGTTCCTGCAGGAACCAGAACTCCCACCCAGCTGTCGCCCGCGATGCCGGGATAGCCGGCTTCGGTCATGGTCGGGACCTCGGGCAGAATTTGTGAACGCATGTTGCTGGTGACCGCCAGGGCCCGCAGCCTGCCGTCCTTGATCTGCGGCACGGCCGGAGTGAGCGCATTGAACCCGATCGGCGCGTGGCCCGCGACGACTGCGGCCACGGCAGGCCCGCCGCTATTGAACGGCACGTGCACGAGGTCGAGGTTGAGCGCGAGGCGGAACTGCTCGCCGGCAAGATGCGTCTGCGAGCCGGTTCCACCGGTGGCGAAGCTGTATTTGCTCCCGCCCGCCCGGATGAGAGCAACGAGCTCGCTCACCGTCTTCGCCGGCACCGACGGATTGACCGAGAGCACGGTGGTCGAGGAGACCGCCCGCGTGACCGGGTCGAAGTCCTTGTACGGGTCATAGGGCACCCGATCGAACAGGGTCGGGTTCACGACATAGGAGCTGAAAGCGAAGTAAACCGTGTAGCCATCGGGGGTTGCCTTCGCCGCCTGCCCCGTGGCGATATTGCCGGTTCCCCCTGTGATATTGTCGACATAGAACTGCCCTCCCAGGTTCTCCCCCAATTTCTGCGCCATGAGCCGCGCGAACACGTCGGTGGGGCCACCGGGAGCAAACCCCACGATCACGCGCACGGGTCGAGCCGGATAATTTTGTGCGATTGCGATCCGCGCTGACGCGGGCAGCGCGGCGGCTGCGCCAACATAGAGAAGAAACTGCCGGCGCGTACCGATGCGAGCGGGACGAATTTGTCTTCGCATCGTCATCCCGCTCTATTCTTCGGTTTGAGCATGTCCTTTTTCGCAAAACCGGTTTCCAGCCTCGGGGCGAGCCCGAGGCCAGGCTTTTGCGGGACATGCTCTATGACGCCCGCTGCTCGGCGTCGATGAGCTTTCGCAGAATCTGCTTGTAACGCACGGGACCCACGTCGATCGCGAGAATGACCGGATCGACCGGGTTGCTCGCGGCCTCGATGAGCTCCTGTTGCGCCTCGATGACAGGCGCATCCTGCTCCTCGAATGCGAACCGCCTCGTCGTCGCTATCTTGTTCTGAATCTCCGCGTTCATCCGGTCATCCGGGGTCAGCACGTTGAAGCGCACCGCCGTGAAAAAGTAATGGGTGGTCTTGTCGCTCTCCGGGGTGAGCATGTGGATCGCGTGGTAGCCCGTCCCGGTCTCGGGGATTGCACCCGGCATGCAGATCCCGGTCACCAGCCGCAAATTGCTGGGGGGCATCCAGCGCATGCGCGTGAATTTGTCCACGCGATCGGGTACCGAGGGCATCAGAATGGCGAACAGGCCGGGAGCAGTCGCGTTACCGGCGTGGCGCCCGACGATCACGTCCTCGCCGTCCTGCTCGACGGTAATTTCGGATTCGACCGTCTCCGCGTTGCCGAGAATCCCGTCGTGCAGATAGCTGGTGTGGCTAAGATCAAGCAGATTGTCGATAATCAGCTCGTAGTTGGCCTTGATGGTGATGCGGTCGCGTTTGGTCGCGTGCATCTCCGGAACATTATCGAGCACGCTGAAATCCGGTACCTTTGCAACATCTGCGGACTGCTCCCCCATCCAGATCCAGATCGCCTTGTGCTTTTCCGTCACGGGATAGCTGCGCACACGGGCGCGCGGAGGAATGTTCCTGGTCCCATGAGGGTTGAGGACGCAAGCCCCTGACGTATCGAATTCGAGGCCATGATAAGGACACTGGATACGATCACCGCCAACGACCTTGCCCATGTGCAAAGGGGCAAAGCGATGCGGACAGCGGTCCTGCAACGCCGCGACATTTCCATCCGCCTTGCGGAAAAGCACGATCGGCTCCTTCAGGATCGTGCGGCCGAGCAATTGACCTTCGGCGAGATCGTCCGACCAAGCGGCGACGTACCAGGCGTTGCGCAGATAGGTTCCGCTGAGCATTTTTTTCTTGCTGTCGAGAAGCTCGGCAGCGGTCTCTGTCGTGCGTGTCATCGCAGCACCCTCCTTCGGCAATTATCGCGAAGTAGGGCGGATGAGCGCAAGCGTCATCCGCCGAAAGCGCAGGGTGGGCAAAAGGCGCGCGCCATGGCACACTTCCCGCGTGGGCAAAATCGACGTTTACGCAGTCTACGCAAGCTTGACTGCGTTGCGCCGTGCCCACGCGGAGAGAACACGGCAGACGATTTTGCCCACCTGCGGAGTCTCGTTATTCACCACATCATTGGCCGGTAAGCTTTACGAGCAACTCTCGAAGTGCGCCGACGAAGGGGTGGAAAGAAAAGCGCACGACATGGGCGCCGGATGGGACCACCACGGCACGGAAGATCGCATTGGCTTTCAGGATCTCAGTTTGCACTCCATCTACGCTCGCCCGCCACCACGGATGCCAGACGTCGTTGAGGAGAAGAATGGCCGGCATGGGAGCGTCGACTGCGACCACCACCTCCGTGTTCCCGTAGTGCAGCAGGCGAGCGGCACCGCTCTCGCCCGCGGCATCAACCCGCGGCAATCCTGCGGGTGCATGCTCTAACAGGACAGTCCGCTTGGGATCGAGATCGGGCCACCCGGTACGAAGGACTTCATTGAAATCCGCCCTGCGCCAGTGGGTGAGCAACATCACGCGCGGCAGTGCGCGCGGATTCTCGTAGAGATAGGCGTCGCTGGTGCGCCCGATGAAGATGAGATCGCTGGGCTTGAGAGAGCCGTCGATTTCCTCGACCGGCACGCCGGTTGCAATGAACCGTAGCCCGAGAAGATCCGCAAATGCCGAATGGTAGGAGGGGTAAAGCGGAGAAAAGGTGCGCTGGGAGGCGAGCGCGACGGTGTCGCCGACGTGAGTCGCCTCATAGAAGGAGTGCAGCCGCAGCGGGTTGTGACCGAAGACCCCGTCGAAGTCCTGGGCGAGCGGGAGATTCGGCCAGTGATAATCGATGCCAATGAGCTCGACGCGGTCGCGCCGATCCGGTGCCGCCGCAGCGGCGAGCCGCGACCTGATCAGCTGCACCGTTGCATTGCCGGTATCCTGGCGCAGCGCGTCGAACCGCGCGGGCGGCAACGCGGTTGAGACATGGGGAGCGTTGTTCCAGCCGAGGTCGGCAGTCATCAAGCCGGTGATGAGCGCGACGGCAGCGAGAGGATGATGTGCGTTCGCTCGTTGCGCCATCACCAGCACCGCGATACCCGCGCAAGTGAAAATAACGGCGGTCAGGATCGGAAGAAGAGCAGGCCGGACACCGACTACGGAACGTGCAAGCAGAAGCGCGGCACCAACGAGGATGAGCGCACAGGCCATATCGAGGGCGCACTGGAGCCGCGACGACGGTGGCACCGTGCCCTGGAGCCAACGATGCACCAGATACCCCGCGACCACCGCGAGGAGTGCGCCGAGGACGAAGCTTCCATCTGCGGGGCGCCGAAAAAGCGACACCCCGGGCAGGAGCTCGTACATCAGGCGAAATGCCGGCGTATAGCCGCCGAGCGCGTAGAGCAAAACGAGGACGGCGGCGATGCTGAAGAAGCGGATCTCGGGCGCCCAGGCGAGCCCGCGCACGAGGCCGAATGCCAGGATCACCGCAAAGGTAAGCGCGCCGCCATAAAGGAGGCCCATGTTCGGCGAGAGATAAAGCTCCGGCCAACCCCAGGCCGCGTCCCAGATCGGACTCTGCGGCGCCCAATAGTGTTCATTGGAGCGCATGGCCCCGTAGAGATCGGCGAACACGAGCTGGAGGAAATGCACGGGATGGAGCGAGCCGGCGGCAGCCGACTCGTAGCCGATGTGCGGTCGGTTCGAGGCCGCTGCGAGGAGGACGGTTTGAATGACAGGAAGAACGGCAATGCAGGCCGCCGTGACCGCCGCCGCGGTTACCGCCGTGAGACTCAGACGCAGGCGCGCGCGCCAATTGGGTCCGGTGAGCCAATGCGTAAAAATGAAGGCGGCAATCACATAGAGCGAGAGCAGCGCAACCTGATCGCGGCCAAGAGCGAGCAACCCAATGAGCAGGCCCGCCGCCACACCGGTGGGCGCTGATGCGCGATCAAGCGCGCGCGCGACTAGCCAGAGCGCGAGCGGCAGATAAGCGAGGCTGACGATCTCGATGGTGTGCTGAATGCGCGCGCTGGCGGAGCCGCCGAGCGCGAAGGCCATGGCCGCAACAATGCCGCCCGCAGGATGCCAGCCGCGGTCGTGAAAAAACATGAGGACGCCGAGACCTCCGAGAAACAAATAAACGAATGTCACGGCGTCGAACGCCCGAATATCGACAGCGGGGCTTGATGTGGCCAGGAGAACATGAATCGGCGAGAACAACAGCGATTGCGGATCGGTAATCAGCGGCCAGCCGGCAAAGAGATTGGGCGTCCACCAGGGCCACTCGCCGCGCGCAATGGAGGTCGCAAGGAACTGCACCGGGGGGAAGAACTGCGACTTCGCATCCCACGGGATCGTCACCCCGCCCGAGAGCCATGGGCACGCAGCGAGGCAAAACGCCACAGCAAAAATAGCGATAGTGAGCGGCAGTGGAATGGCTGCGCCCACTCTCATGTCTGCGCATTTCTTCTCTGCGCACTTCTGCAATGGGGTGCTCACGAGCGCCAGAGTGCGCCAATGCTCGGTTATGGATCGCGGCGCCCCGCAGCACTATCATGCGGCGCTAACCGGGTGGAGCACTCATGAACAGTTCCATGCTGCCGCGCGAGCGCTGCGAGTTCTCGGCAATTGTCGACCGGCCTGCACTCAAGCTGCCGGATGGTGCTCGGCTCGTATTCTGGACAATCGTCAATTACGAGGTCTGGGACATAGGGCGCCCCATGCCCCGTCAGGTCATTCCCGCGCCGACCGGCGCCTCTCTGCTTCCGGACGTGGCGCACTGGAGCTGGCACGAATACGGCATGCGCGTGGGCGCCTGGCGCTTCTTCGAGCTCTACGAGCGACTCGGTATCACGCCGACCCTGGCGCTCAACGCGCGCACCTGCGAGGACTATGTGCGCGTCGCCGAGCAGGCAAAGCATCTGGGCTGGGAGTTCATGGGGCACGCCTACGATCAGATGCCGATCCACGGGATCGGGGACCAAGCCGGCATGATCGCACGCTCCATGGATATCCTCGAGCGCTTCAGCGGAAAGCGGCCGTTGGGGTGGCTCGGACCAGGCCTCACCGAGACACTCGAAACGCCGGAACTCCTGGCCAGCGCGGGAGTGAAATATATCGGCGACTGGGTGTACGACGATGAGCCGACCGTGATCACTACCGCAACGGGACCGCTGGTCACCTTGCCTTATACCGTCGAGATCAACGACATCACCATGATGATCGTCCAACATCATGAGAGCGAATATCTCCTGCGGCGTGCCATCGATCAGTTCGATCGTCTTTATGCCGAGGGCAGCAAGCGCGCGAAGGTCATGGCACTGGCGATCCATCCCTACATCAGCGGGCAACCCCATCGCATCAAATATCTCGAGGCGATCTACGATCATGCCCGCCGCTTCGACGGAGTGCTCTACTGGACGGGAGAGCAGATTTTCGACTGGTACATGTCGACGCGAAAAGCGCCGCGAACCGGTGCGGCAGCCTGACCTTTCGTAGGGTGGGCAACCGCGGATGAATGCTCTCTCAACTTTAGCGAAATTGCGCGGGCGGCTCGTCGTGGGTGCGCGCCTTTTGGCCAGCTTACGGGACAGGCTTATCCTTCTCGCGTTTGAGCGTCGTGCTGAGAAGATTGCGCGCGGCAGCGTCACGCCGCTCGATGAGCGCGGTGAACTGGAGCGCCCGGACCTGACGCTCGCCGGCTGATTGCGGCCGTCCAGCCGTGATCAGGCGGTCCATCTCCCTCTGCACCGCCTCGCATTCCCGCCTCCATTCCTGAAACACGGTTCTCATCATCTCGCACTCCTGTACGCAACACGACTGTGCAACAATTTAGCGTAAATCTGGACCAAATTGTAGCGCCAGCGATGCGGGTGCATGCCCGGAGATCGCGGCGCGCGCGCGTCGAGCGGGAGCGGAGCACGATCGGGCGGCGCAACGCATCATCCAGGCTACGTCTCGTCCACGACCCGGTTGCGTAAAATGCCGATCTCCGGCACTTCGACCTCCACCACGTCGCCCGGCTTGAGCCATACTGACGGATTGCGATGGACGCCGGCTCCGGTGGGCGTCCCGGTCCAGATCAGGTCGCCGGGCCTGAGCGTCGCAAAGGTGCTGATGTAGTTGATCAACCACGCGAAGCCCCAGGTCAACCGGTCGGTGCTGTCCTCCTGCCGCAGCTCGCCGTTCACACGCGTCATCAGATGCAGCGGCTTGGCCGGATCGAGCTCGTCGGTGGTCACGATCCATGGCCCGACGCTGCCGGAGCGGTCAAAATTCTTGCCCTGGGTGACGTTGAGCGTACCGTGCCGCAGCCAGTCGCGCACGCTGCCCTCGTTGCCCAGGGTCAGCCCGCCGACGAAGGAGAGCGCGCTCTCCCGCGGGACATGCCGCCCCTCTTTGCCGATCACCAGGATCACTTCTCCTTCGTAGTCGAACTTCTCGGAGACCTTCGGGCGCACAATGGGCTGCTCGGTTCCGACAATGGACGTGGCAAACCGGCAGAACAGGTTGGGGTATTTCGGGGCCTCGCGGTTATCCTTGTACTCCGCACTGCGGTCGGGATAATTGATGCCGACGCAGATGTTCTTCTCGGGCGTCACGATCGGCGGCAGCATTTCAACATCTTTGATCTGGTAATCCGCCGGGGCGTTCGCGACCGCGCGCGCTTCGGCGAGGGCTTGAGCGCGGAAGACATCGAGCAGGCTCGGGTATTTCGGCAGCCTGCGGCCGAGATCCAGGATGCCAGCACTCGTAACTGCACCGTAGCTGTTGCGTTCATTTACGCTGAAGCTTGCAAGGCGCATGGGTCACCCGGTCCGAGGGATAACGTTGAGCCCTCTCTGCGCGGTCATGTCCGACTCAGGTATGCGGGTGCATCCCCGGATATCGCGGCGCGCCCGCATCAAGCGAGAGCGGAGCACAATCGATCGGCGCGCCGCTCATCCGCTACTGACCGCTGCATGATGAGCGCTCAGCGTCAAGGGGTGAGGACTATGAAGTCCGTGCCGGCGACGGTCTCGGGACTCAACCCCTGGTCCGAGATGATCACCGAAGCGCCTACAGAGAGCAGCTCGGAGATGCGCTCGCTGGCTTCCGGCGGAACGCTCACGCGCTCCAGCGCTTCGGCGGCGCTCGATGGTCTTCCGACGGACACGAGCTCGGCGCTCGGATCGCCGAAGCGGCTGCGGCTCGCCGGCTTCGCGGGCGCGGTCGGCACAGTCACCACGTTCCAGCGCATGCTGTCGTCGTCATTGGTGTCCAGCGCCGTGAAGACATGCGTTCCGAGCGGGCGCTCGGGCTCTCTGAAAGTGACGGGCGCGCTGAATACGGCATCGAAGCCCTTGCGCACGAACAGCTTGCCTTCCTTGCGACTGATGAAGACCGAGATGGGGCCGGGATTGAGCGATCGGACCTCGGAGACTCCCGCAGCTCCTGATCGGGGTCGGCGCGATTTCGACAGGTCGAAGCTGTCGTAGGCGGATTTCACCACTTCCGAAGAGGTTGCGGGTTCCGCAGAGGGTGCGGGCGCTTGCCGGCGGTTCCCGCCTGCGTAGGCCATGGCGTCCAGAGCGGGATCGGCCCCTTTGGCTCGCAAGGCCTTGTGGGCGGAATCCACGATCTTGCCGGCGGATTCCTCCGATGAACGCTTTGGCTCGACCGGCTCGACCCTGCGCGCGAACAAGCGCGCGTTGGAAATCGCTGCGGGCGCAACTTCGCCAGGGGTGATGACGACACGCACGCCAGTCTTGGTCATTGCCCACAATTGACGGGCGAACGCTTCCGGCATGGCGATGGAACGTTGCGGTGTCGAAGCATTCGGGGTGGCCTGATAAAGCCCCACGCCCGAGCGCGTGATCTGTTGCATGTAATACATGGGAGCGTCGCCGGAGGAAGCGGAACGGTGCCAGCGGTCCTTCTGGATGATGCTGAACACTCCGGTCGGAGTCTGATGGCCCACAGTGACACGGGTTCGCGCAACCGCCACCCCATCGGAGTAGACGGTCAGCTGCTGCTTGTTGACCGCAACAGCAATCGTGAGCACTCCCTTTGCCCGGGCGCTGGGCTCGGCGGGGGTCTCCTTCGCCGCTGCCTTTTCAGTGCCGCTGGAAGTCGCGCGCGATGCCGTCGCCGGATTTTCCCGTGGCTGCGTGGCGAGCGGCGCAGGCTTGGACTGGCGCACCGGGGCGCTGCGTCGCGAGACGCTGGGTTGCCGCGATGCGTTCCACGGCCAGTCGAAGAAGAAAGCTTCCGCGCTCGAGGAAAAGCCCGCGAGCACGGCAAAGCTCGCGGTCATCGCCAACAAAGCATTCCGATGACGCGAAAGCACGCCAGGACCCTGTCCAGGTCGTTTTTCGTTCTGCACGGTGCCCCCTTGTTTACCGACGCGACGCAGACCCATTCTGCCGGGTCCAATAGGCTCAAGGGTTAGTCGCTTTCCTGCTCCGAAAGGTTCGACCCGCGGAACGCCTGAATTTTCAAGAAATTGGCCGCCGGATGTTCGGATTATTAGCCGTAATCAACGCGGGCTGCGCCCGGGCAGAGACGGCGCATGGGCTCGCATGGCATCGGCGTCGCTTTGCAAGGATCGCCATGGCCCCGCGTCGAGCGCCCAGCGGCCGGCACCGTGCGCAAACAGCACGAGCAACCCGCCCGCGATGGCCAGATCCTTCTCGAAATGCAGGAGCTCGTTGCGATTGCCGAGCTTGATGTGAAACAACACGGCCGTGGCTATGCAAAAGCCGGCGAGCAGGAGCGCTGCCGGACGGGCGTAGTAGCCGAGCAGAATCAGAACTGCGCAGCCTATCTCCAGTGCGATTGCAAACGGCATGATCGCGCCAGGCACACCGAATGCTTGCGCGTAGAGGACAGCCGCCGAATAGCCCGTGAGCTTGCTCCAAGCCTCATGCAGGAACAGCGCGGCAATGAGGAGGCGGCCGGCAAGCGCAGCCGCCTCCTTCATCTGGACAGGCGGCACTCTCAGTTCACCTTCGCACTGCCGCCGCCGATGGCTTTTTCGAGATCCGCAAGCTCCTCGCACCCGGAGGGGCACAGCTCCTTCAACCGCACGACGTTTTGCTTCGCCTTATCGATCTGACCGGTTTCGACGTAGAGCTCACCGAGGTATTCGAGCGCTCCCTTGTGGTTGGGATCGAAATCGAGCGCCTTGCGATAGAACGTGTAGGCCTGCTGATAATCTCCGGTCTTGCGCAGAGCGAAGCCCATCAGATTATAGACATCGGCGTGCTGATAGGTGGTGAGCATCGGGGTGAGCTCCGCCAATGCTCCTTTGAAGTCCCTGGCCTTGATCTTGGCGCGAACCGCGGTGAGGTCGGGCGCATCCCGCGAGGTGATGGTGTCGACGGCGAGCGCGTTCGTAGCGAAAGCCGCGCCCGCGATGACGCTCGAAAGCAGCAGCGCAAATGCAGACGGTTTCATCACGATCTCGCTCCGTTCAGGTCTTCATCAAAGTGAGCGCGTAGCCCGCGCCGTCCTTCTGGATGTGCCCTGCGGCCGGGAACGGGAAATGGTAACCGCAGATCATCAATTTGTCGGCGACCACACGGTCGAGCAGCCTGCGGCGGGACGCTTCTGCCAGGTTTGCATCCTGATCGTAGGCGCCGTGCCATTCGGGATGGGCCACCACGAGCGCCGGCACATAGGCAGTGTCGTTCGAGATCATGAGTTGGCTCGACCCGGATGACAGATGGAATGCGCGATGGCCCGGGGTATGGCCGGGGGAGCTCACGAATCGGATACCGGGCGCGACCTCGGGCTCGCCTTCCACCTGGCGCATGTTCTTCCAGGTCGGAAAGACCTGTTGGATGCGACGTGCCAATCCTTTTCTCGCCTCAGGCAGCCGATCGATCACCGCCGGATCGGTCCAGAACTTGTACTCCGCGTCCGAAACGATGATCTCGACATCGGGGTAGACGGGCTTGTTGGTCTCTTTTTCCATGAGCCCGAAAATGTGGTCTGGATGAAAGTGTGAGATGAGAATGGTATCGATTTTGGTCGGATCGATCCCAGCCGCCTTCATATTCGTCATCAGCCGGCCGGCAGTAGGTTGCACCTGGCCGCCGGTGCCGCTGTCGCACAGGATGGTCTTCCCCCCGTTTTTCACGACGATCACCGTAAACGGGATGGAGACGAAATCGGCGGGCAATCCCGCCTTCATCATAGCGTTCTTGACATCATCGACGGAAGCATTGGCGATGAAAGCCGGATCGTGCGGCTTTTCCCAGATCCCGTCATAAATCGCTGTGACCTCGGCGGAGCCGACCTTGTAGCGAACGAATCCCGGTGTCGGGTCCGGCGTCTTCTGGGCAAATGCGGGCACGACGAGCCGCGCATTGAGCCCGAGTGCGGCTGCCAGCCCGGTGGATACGACAAAATCGCGACGCGAAAGATCGAGCATTTCTCCCTCCGATAAGACCGCGGTTGCCGGCGCATTTGCGCCTGCAACGGTCTGGACTCCCGCCCATTACGATTTATTCCCGCCGCTGTGCTCTTTTTTTGCGCGACGGGAGGCCCACAAGGGGAGGCACGTGCCTAAAACGCCCAGGCTCCGTAGCCAACCACACGATCACGGCCGCCGGCCGTGTCGCCCGAGTTGCACAAGGCAAGGCGTCGCGCGTTGAGGCCGCAATTCGCAGCCGCAGTGAGCAGCCCAGCCACAGCCAAAAAACCGCATGCGTTATCCGAAGTGAGCTGCGGCCATTCGCCGCGCTCGATGATGCCGGCGGTTGCGGCATCAAGCCGGCGGGCGGTCTCATAGTCATAGTAGTGTGACAGGTCCGAACTGATCACCACCAGGGTCTCCGAACCGCCCCAGAGGCGCTGGAGCGCTGCTGCCGCCTGCGTGGGTGTCGCCTCGCCCACGACCAACGGCACCAAGCGAAATTGGCCGAGCGCCATCTGCAAGAAGGGAAGCTCCACTTCTAGCGCATGCTCGGGAGCATGGGCGGCATCATTGTCCCGCACGAAGGGCAGGTCGTTAAGCTGCATGAGCGCGGCGCGGTCGACTTCGACCGGGCCGAGCGGGGTCTCGAAGGCGCCCACCGTCGGGATTGCAATCCCGCGCAGCGCAACATAGTGCGCCGGGCCGATCACCACGACCCGCGTGATGTCGCCGCCGGCGCCGCGCAACAGCGCAAAAGCTTTCCCGGCAGTTGCCCCGGAATAGACATACCCCGCATGCGGAGCAATCAGCGCTTTGGGGCGATGCGAGAAAAAGGCGGGACTGGCCAGCAAACTGTCGACATCCTGCCGCAGCCGCGCCGGATCCGCGGCATAAAACAAGCCAGCTACTGCTGCCGGCCGGACCCCTGCGGCATGCATTCGGTGACTTGCGCGTTGTCCCTTCACAGTGGATGCCCACATCAGCGTTATCGGCGCTTATAGGCGTGGCTTATAGACTTGGATGGCCGCCGCCATGGTTCAAGACAGCATCGAGGGGCTGCCGGGCCGCTACTGGCATCCGCTCGTAGATGGGCGCATTCAGTGCGATCTCTGCCCGCGCTATTGCCGGCTCAACGAAGGCCAACGCGGGCTGTGCTTCGTGCGCGGACGCGCCCACGATCAGATCGTGCTCACTACCTATGGCCGCTCCTCCGGTTTCTGCATCGATCCGATAGAGAAAAAGCCGCTCAACCATTTCCTGCCCGGGACGCCGGTCCTCTCGTTCGGCACTGCCGGCTGCAATCTCACGTGCAAGTTCTGCCAGAACTGGGACATATCGAAAGCGCGCGCTCTCGATCGGCTGCAGGATCGCGCCTCACCTGAGGCGATCGCGCAGGCTGCGGTCGAAAACGGCTGCCGCTCGGTAGCCTTCACCTACAACGATCCCGTGATCTTTTTGGAGTACGCGGTCGACGTCGCGCAGGCTTGCCGTGCGCGCGGGATCAAAACCGTAGCGGTAAGCGCAGGCTACATCTGCGCCGACCCGCGGCGCGAGCTGTTCCGCCACATGGATGCGGCTAACATCGATCTGAAGGGCTTCACCGAGAGCTTCTACAAGAATCTCTGCACCGGAAAGCTCGAGCCGGTACTTGAAACCCTCCTCTACCTGAAGCACGAGACTGCGGTCTGGCTGGAGATCACGACGCTGCTGATCCCCGGCGAAAACGATTCGGCTCCTGAAATTGATGCCCTCTGCCGCTGGGTGGTGGAACATCTGGGTGCAGATGTCCCGTTACACTTCAGCGCCTTTCATCCCGACTGGAAGATGCGCGACACACCCCCAACCCCGCCGGCGACCTTGCACCTCGCGCGGCGCATCGCCCAGGAGCGGGCCCTCCGCTACGTCTACACCGGCAACATCCATGACCCCGAGGGGCAGAGCACGTATTGTCATCTCTGTCACGCGGCGTTGATTCAGCGTGACTGGTATGACCTCACCGGCTGGCAGCTCACGACCGATGGTCACTGCGGGAACTGCGGTGCGGCTTGCCCCGGTGTCTTCGAAGCGCGCCCCGGACAATGGGGCCGCCGACGTGCGCCCATCACCATGAGGACAGCGGCTTCGACTTTCCCATTCACATCGGCTTGAAGGCGCGGTCGAGCTCCACATCGATCAGTGTCGCGCCGCCGTCATTGAGCGCGGTTTTGAGGAGGTCGGTGGCATCGTGAACGGTCCTCGCGCGCTCGGCCTTGATACCGAGCGAACGCGCGAGCCCCACGAAATCGATTTTCGGGTCGATGAGCTCCATCCCGACATAGCTGTCCGCCTGCTCGGCAAGGCCGCGCATAGCATGCAGGCGCTGCTTGAGGATGCGATAGGATGTATTGTTCAGGATCACGAACACCGCATCGATCTGATAATGCGCGGCGGTCCACAGCCCTTGGCAGGTATACATCGCGCTGCCGTCGCCGATGAGTCCGACCACCGGCCGCTCCGGCAACGCAACTTTCACGCCCATGGTCGCCGGCAAGCCCCACCCGATGCCGCCCCCGCGCAATCCGAAATAGCTCTGCGGATCGTTGCTGCGGATGAGCTGACGAATGCCCGGGGCAGATGAAATCGCTTCCTCGACGACTATGGCATCTTCCGGCAGTGTCTCCGCAATCCCATGCAGAAGCGCGAGAGGCTGCACAGGAGTGGCGCCGGCGAGCGCACGCGCCTTCGCCTTGAGCGCTTCGCGCTCGGCGGCAATGGCCTTGCTGGTCGCCGCGAGCCGTTCGCGCGCCCTCGCGCGCGCGCCGCTGGTCATGGCGTCTCGTACCGCAGCGGTGATGTCGGGCAAGGTCCCTTTCGGGTCGGCGAGGATGGCGACAGCCGGCGCATAGTTCTTGCCCAGCTCCCACGCGTCGACGTCGAGATGGATGAGGGTGATGTCGCGGGGCATCGGATCGATCGGAGAAGGCAGCGAGAGCGTGAAAAGATCGGCGCCGACCGAAAACAGCACATCATGCTGGTCCAGAATCTTGCGGACTTCCGGCGCAAGTCGGACCATGGAGCCCCGAAACAAGGGATGCGAGGAGGGAAACGATGCGGTGTTGGGCACGAATTCCGTGTACACGGGGGCGCCCAGCAACTCGGCGAGCTCGACCAGCTCGGCATGGGCACGGCTCTGCGCCACGGCATCCCCGGCCATGATCAGGGGACTTTCGGCGCTCGCCAGGATTTTGGCGGCGGCCTCCACCGCGTCGCGATCGCCGCGCAGGCGTGGCGCGATGCGTGTGGGGGCAAGCAGATCGATATCGGCATCGGCCCGCAGGATATCGCCGGGAAGCGAGAGGAATACGGGTCCCGTGGGGGGCGCGAGAGCGGTCTTCACTGCGCGGTGAACCAGTCGCGGCAAATCCTCGAGCCGGTGCACTTCGGCGGCCCATTTTACCAGCGGGCGCGCGATGGTGGGCAGGTCCGCCCAGAGGATGGGCTCGGTGGTGTTGAAGCTTTGCTCATGCTGCCCGGCTGTGACCAGAATCGGCGTCCCCGCCTTTTGCGCGTCGTAGAGCATGCCCATTGCGTTGCCGAGACCCGGCGCGACATGCAGGTTCACCACGCCAAGCTTCCCCGAGGCCTGCGCGTAGCCATCCGCCATCGCCATGACCGTGGCCTCCTGCAGGCCCAGCATGTAGCGGAGCTCGTTTTCCGTCGCGAACGCATCCATGAGCGGCAATTCCGTCGTTCCGGGATTACCGAACATCACCTCGACGCCTTCCTGCTTGAGCAGATCAAGGAAAGCGCGCTTTCCGGACATCACGGGCAATCTGTCCTCCCCTCAGCGAAGTGGCACTGATGCAATGTCGCATCTTGCCCGCCGGCGGGAAAGCGGCAAGACTGGCAGGGGAGAGACGAGGAGGAGCGTGCCATGCTCACGGCAAAGGCGATGAACGCAAGGCGGCACGCATTCAACTTCCAGAGCTGGATCGAGGCGAACCAGCATCTGCTCAAGCCACCGGTCGGCAACAAGAAAGTTTTCGAAGAGGGCGAGATGACCGTGCAGGTCGTCGGCGGCCCGAACGAGCGCACCGACTATCACGATGACCCCGTGGAAGAGTTCTTTTATCAGCTCAGGGGCAACATGGTGCTCAAGGTGGTCGAGAACGGTGAATTCTACGACGTTCCGATCAGGGAGGGCGAGGTGTTTCTGTTGCCGGCGCATGTACGCCATTCGCCGCAGCGTCCGCAGGGCTCGATGGGCCTCGTCGTCGAGGCCGCGCGCCCTAACGAAGTCGATGGGTTCGAGTGGTATTGCTTCGCGTGCGGAGCCCTCGTCCACAGGATCGAAGCGCAGGTGCAACACCTGGTGAGGGATCTGCCGCCGCTATACGAATCCTTCTACGCTGACTCGACTGCGCGCACATGCAAGCAGTGCGGCGCCATGCATCCCGGCAAGAAACCTCCCCCCGGCTGGGCCAAGATAGCATAAGGATGCAAGGGAAGGTCACGCTCGAAGATCATTTTGCGATCGAGGCGACGCTTGGGGATTCGCAGCCCTTCGGTGCGCATGTGTGGCCCGAGTTGCGGTACCGCTTGCTGGATTTCCACGATCAGCGCCTTCGGCTCATGGACGCAAGCGGCATCGAGACCATGATCGTCTCGCTCAATGCGCCGGCCATTCAGGGCATTGCAGATGCGAGACAAGCGGCGGAGCTGGCGCGCCGGGCCAACGATACGCTGGCGCAGGAGGTCGGCAAGCGTCCGGATCGGTTCGTAGCTGTTGCCGCGCTCCCGATGCAGGATCCCGCTCTCGCGGCAGCGGAGCTGAAACGCTGTGTCCGGGATCTGGGATTTAGAGGCGCGCTGGTGAACGGCTATTCCCCGGCGCCCGATTCGCGCACGCCCATTCACTATGACCTGCCGCAATACCGTTCGTTCTGGCGCACAGTCGCCGAGCTGGACGTGCCCTTCTACCTGCATCCGCGACCGCCGATGGCGGGCGTCCTGCCGCTCTATGAGGGGCATTCCTGGCTGTTTGGGCCGAGCTGGAGCTTCGCGGCCGAAACTTCGCTGCATGCTTTGCGCCTGATCGGCAGCGGGTTGTTCGACGAGTTTCCCAGGCTGAAGATCATTCTTGGTCACCTGGGAGAGGGGCTGTCATTCTATTTGTGGCGGATCGACAACAGGAACAATTGGATGAAGGCGCCGCACAAATACGCTGCCAAAAGACGCGTAGCTGACTATGTCCGCGAGAACTTTTTTGTTACGACGTCAGGGCATTTCAGTACGCCCGCACTGATCAACGCGATTGCGGAGATCGGGGCCGAGCGCATCATGTTTTCCGTCGATTATCCGTTCGAGGATTTCAGCGATGCCGCCGATTGGTTCGATCATGCCGAGATCAGCGAGGCGGAGCGCAAAGTCATCGGCAGAACCAACGCGATGGCGCTGTTCAGGCTCCGGGGTTGAGGCCGGGCGAGTGGGCGTGGCCAACGGGTCAACTAACCCTGGTTTGTCACAGCTCGAGCCCCTTTTCCCATTCTTGAAGCCTTAACCTGCGCCCCCCATATTGGGGCTGGCCGGCCGGAACGCTCTGATCCGGACGGCCTTTGAGGGGTGCCGAAAGGGCCCCGTCAAAGTCGCTTCCGAGGGCTTTGAGACCATGTCCCGAGTTCCGTCCCTGTCCAGCCCGTTTCTGCTTGGATTCGACGAAATCGAGCGCGCTCTCGATCGCGTATCGAAGGCCGCCGAGGGGTATCCGCCGTACAATATCGAGCGGGTTGCCAGAGATGACCGCCAACCCGAGCGCCTGCGCATCACGTTGGCGGTTGCGGGCTTCACCCGCGATCAACTCGACGTGACGGTTGAAGAGAAGCAACTGGTCATCCGCGGTCGCCAGCAGGACGACAAGCCTCGTCAATATCTCCATCGCGGCATCGCCGCGCGTCAGTTTCAGCGCTGTTTCGTGTTGGCGGACGGGATGGAGGTTCTAAGTGCGGACTTGAAGAACGGCCTGTTGTCGATCGACCTCGCCCGCCCCGAGCCGGAGCGGGTGGTGAAGACGATCAGCATCAGTGACAGTGAGTGAACCCGAACAGGGCTCGACGCGTTAACGGCAAAGGAGTCGAGTGCCATGACAAACAACGACATCACCTCCAGACAACATATCATTTCGCCCGAGGCGCTTGCGGTTCTAGGAGACGGCAAGATCGCCTATCTAAAGACGATCCGCTCCGAGGACGTGCAGAGGCAATTCCCGCAGGCGCCGCAACTTGCGCCGGGGACACTGTTGTACGCCCTGCATGCCGCCGACGGTACTCCGATCATGCTCACCGACAGCCGCGAGGCTGCGGTTGCGAATGCCTGGAGCCAAGAGCTCGAGACGGTCAGCGTGCATTAAGGGCCGCAGGCGGTGCAGTCCGTTCAGGCTGCGCTTGCGGACGGCATCGCGAGCACGGCGTAGAGTGCCTCCACGTCGCGTGATTCGCGCAGCTTGCGGGTGACGTCCGCATCCCGCAACAGTCGTGCCACGCGTGCGAGCGCCTTGAGGTGATCGGCCCCGGCGGCTTCGGGTGCGAGAAGCAGGAACACCAGATCGACGGGCTGGGCGTCGAGTGCTTCGAAATCCACCGGCCGCTCCAGGCGGGCAAACAGACCAAACAACTTGTTGAGCTTGGAGAGCTTGCCGTGGGGGATGGCGATGCCGTTACCCACGCCGGTCGAGCCGAGCTTCTCGCGCTGCTGCAGAATCTCCAGGATTGCACGTTCGCTCTGTCCGCAGAGCGCGGCGGCCTTGGCCGCGAGCTCCTGCAGAAGCTGTTTCTTGCTATTCACTTTAAGCGCCGGAATGATGGCGTTCGGCGCGAGGAGATCGGTCAACACCATGAACTTTTTCCACGCATCGGGGGACGCTTGAACGGGCCCCCGTCGTGCGGCGGCGGACGATAGGTATCCCGTGATACCCCGTCAATGCCCGTCGCCGGCCACGTCCGGCGGATCCCGCTTAACGCGGATCCTTGAGACGGCGTTTGTACCGGCGCAGTCTTTTTTCCATGCGGATTGCCGCTTCATCCGCGCTGGCATAGGCATCTGGCGCGAAGGCGTCGGCTTCCAGAACAATGCCGGAATCGAGATGGATAACGCATTCCGTGCGAAACCCGAACGCTTCCTTTCCAACGGTCACATGCCCGGAAAAACCCCCGTCGAAATATTTGGCGGTCGCCTCGGAAACCCGCGAGCTGATGCGCGAACGCAGTGCCTCGCCGAGATCGATATTCTTTCCCGACACGCGAAACGCCATATCCGTCTCCGCTCAGTCGGCGCTTGCCGCACGCGGGGGCGCAGCAGGAAAAATCGCCCGCCCTGGGAAACTACTCATGTCATGGGGCGCACAGCGCAGATCGCTTTTCCCGCTTGCGCTGCATCGACGAAGGAATGCGCATGGCCTCACGATATTTCGCCACGGTGCGCCGCGCAATCTCGACGCCGGCGGCATGCAGCCTTTCCACGATCGTCTCGTCGGAGAGGACGTCCCCGGGAGATTCCGCCTGGATCAGCTGTCGGATTCGGTACCGCACCGCTTCCGCCGAATGCGCCTCGCCGCCGCCCGCTGCTGCAATCGCCGAGGTGAAGAAATATTTGAGCTCGAAGATGCCCCGGTTCGTGGCCATGTACTTGTTTGCCGTCACGCGAGAGACCGTCGACTCGTGCATTCCGATTGCATCCGCTATGGTCTTGAGGTTGAGCGGCCGCAGATGCTGGACGCCGTGAGCAAAAAAGCCGTCCTGCTGTCGCACGATTTCAGTTGCTACTTTAAGAATGGTCTTTGCCCGCTGATCGAGCGCTCGCACGAGCCATGTTGCTGATTGCAGGCAGTCGGCGAGATAACCCTTGTCATGCTCGCTCTTCGCAGTCCTGACGACCTCCGCATGGTAATGCTGGTTTACCAGGATCTTCGGCAGGGTGTCTGAGTTGAGCTCAATGGTAAATCCGCCATCCTCTCTGGGTCGGACGAAGACGTCGGGAACTACCGGCTGGACGACCACCGACCCGAATGCAAGACCCGGCTTCGGATTGAGCCTGCGGATCTCAGCGATCATGTCGGTCAGGTCTTCATCGCTCACCCCGCAAATCTTGCGCAGGGCCGCAACCTCGCGCTTCGCTACCAGATCGAGATGCTCGACCAGCGCCTGCATCGCGGGGTCGAAACGGTTGCGCTCCTTGAGCTGAATGGCCAGACATTCCGCTAGATTGCGGGCGCAAACTCCCGCCGGGTCGAAGGTTTGCAGGATGGCAAGGACCGCATCAATTTCGGCAAAGGACGCACCGAGCTTGTCCGCGGCCACCGCGAGGTCGCCCGCGAGATAGCCCGCCTCGTCGACAAGATCGATTAGATACTGCCCGATCATTCGGCGGGCCGGATCGGTGATCGCGAGCGCGAGCTGCTCGGCGAGATGGTCGGTAAGCGTCATCTGGGCGGAAACCCAGGCCTCCAGATTGTTGTCCTCCGCGCTCGCCCCTCTTGCGCCGGCCCATTCCGATGATGTCCACCGCGAATAGTGCGCGATCTCATCGCCGCCAGAGCGCGAGCTGGAGCCAACGCGCGCGGCGTCGAATGCCCCATTGGCGATGTCGGGCCTCCCCTCCGGCGCAGGCATCCCGGACGCGCCGGGTCCATCGCCCTCGCGCCCAGCTTCGCCGGTCCGCTCGAGCAATGGGTTGCGTTCCAGCTCTTCATCGACATACGCCGTGAGATCCAGATTGGAGAGCTGCAGCAGCTTGATCGCCTGCATCAGCTGCGGCGTCATCACGAGCGCGTGGCTCTGGCGGAGCTCTAGCCTTTGGGTCAACGCCATTTGCGCACGCGCTCTCAACTGCATCCGTATTTGTGTACGGCAGCCATGCCGCAGGGCCGCCCGAACGGGAACGTTCTTGGTCCGATTCTTGCTTAGCGGGTTCCGGCGCCGCTGTATACGGCTTCTCTGCGCCTGTCGTTAATAACGAGGAAGACTGGCGTTAATAACGGGGAAGACTTGGGATGCAGCCCTTGCCTGCCCCTCTCGGCCGCCTTCGGGCACGGCTGCGCTGGATAGTGCCGCGGCCTAGGCCTGGAAATCCTCGCCGAGATAGAGGCGGCGGACTTCGGGGTCGTTGACGATGTCGTCCTTGCGGCCCTCCATCAGCACCTGCCCCGAATAGATGATGTAGGACCGATCGGTCAGCGCCAGCGTCTCGCGCACATTGTGATCCGTAATCAGCACCCCAATGCCGCGGGTGGTGAGACGGCGGACCAGCCGCTGGATTTCCACGACCGCTTTGGGATCAATGCCGGCAAAGGGCTCATCCAGGAGCATGTAGCTTGGCCGGCTGGCAAGCGCGCGCGCAATCTCGACGCGGCGACGCTCGCCCCCGGAGAGCGCAATCGAGGGCGTCTTGCGGTGGCGCGCGATCTCGAATTCGTCCAGCAGCGCGCGCAGGTCGGCTTCGCGGCGGCGCCGATTGGGCTCGACCACTTCCAGCACGGAGCGGATGTTGTCCTCGACGTTGAGGCCGCGAAAGATCGACGCTTCCTGCGGAAGATAACCGATGCCCAATCGCGCCCGCTGGTACATCGGAAGGTGCGTTACATCGTGACCGTCGAGCTCGATCTTCCCGCGGTCGGCCTTGATCAGCCCGGTGATGGTGTAGAAGGCCGTGGTTTTTCCCGCTCCATTGGGCCCGAGCAGACCGACGGCTTCACCGCGACGCACGTAAAGGCTCACTCCATTTACCACCATGCGCCCGCCATAGCTTTTCTGCAGGCTGTGCGCGGCAAGGTAGCCCTGCTGCGGCTCCCGCCGAGCGGCCGGCTGCTCGCGCCCCATGCGCTGTGCGGGGGCCTGCTTCGCGCCATGGGCGGCCAGCGGTCCGTTGCGCCCGGGAGCCGCCCGCGGCGCGTCCGGCCAACGTCCATTGCCGCTGTTTGGTCTGCGCGGAGGCGGGCGGCGCGGGCGAAAGAACGCGAGCAAATTGAGCACGCCTTTGCCTCGAACGTCCTGGTTCAACTCGAGCAGACGGCCGCCAGAGAGGCCATTGCCATGACCCATGCCGAGGCCGCACGGGGCTCGCAATGTCTTGGTAGGCTCATGGCCGTGCTGCCGGCCCGATCTTCTCCGCTGCGTTGCGGGAACTTGATTGGAACAGCCCCTCGACCCGGCCCTGATCGATCTTGGTCACGCCGCTCGTCAAATCGACCACCAGCCGCTGACCGCGCAGGATGTCCTGCCCATGGGTGACGATCACATTGCCGGTGAGAGTGACCGTATTCTCACGCATATTGAAGATCGCAGTATCCCCGGTTGCGTTTTGATCCTTCTGAATCACGGTCACACCCCCCTTGGCCTCGATCCGGCGAATTTGCCGCTGGCCTCCAGGTCCGGGCTCTGCCGCCTTCACGCCGTGTGCAGCCGGGTCCTCATCGTAGAGCACGACCAGGGATTTACATCGCATCTCGGTATCGCCCTGGAACACCTGCACATCCCCGGTGAAGGTGGCGATCTTTTCCTTCTCGCGAACCTCGAGCGATGCCGCCTGAATCTTTACCGGCTCATCGCGGTTTTGCGAAAACCCTTGCAGCGCATTGGGCGGGCCCTGATTCTTCTGCTGCGCAAAGGCGGATGCACACATCAGCATGCCAATGAGGATGGCACTCGCGCCTGGGTGGCAAAACCTCCTCATCGGCTGCGCGCCTCGTAGTGCGGGAGGGCGGCGGCCGTCTCGCTGTCCGGCAACAGCATCACGGTTACCCCGCGCTCGAAACGCATGAGGTCTCCGCTATCGGCAACTTCCATGCGGTTGGCGTTGATGGTCGCAGTAGGCGTTTTCACATAGACGGGACTTTCAGAGACGATAGTGCCGGAGCGCGTGTCGAGCACGGCCTCGCTCAGTAGCGCCTCCTGCCCGTTGGTGGAGGTGACTACGATATTGCTGGTGAGCGTCAGCAACTCCGTCTTGCTGTTATAGAGGCCGTTCTGCGCCGTGAGTTTGACTGACGCATCATCCTGCATCTCCAGGGTCGCGTGAATCCCCTGCAGCTCGACCATGTCCGGGTTTTTGAGATCCTGGCCGGCCGCTTGCGCGGTCAAATCGTAGCGATGGTTATCGCGGGTGAACCCGGAGATACGGGGCTGCTGCATCATGATCTTGGTACCGGAGACGACGACGGAACCGATATCGACGGGCAGCTTCGATAAAACACGCAGCGGCTTGAGCACGGCAGGGATTGCGACTCCGACCACCAGTGTGACAACAACCGCGCACGGAATCCCGATCCGCAACAAGCGTATGTGCCGGCTGTGCCGCACCGCCGCGCGGAACGCGCGCTCGCCGCTGTTGCGCCCCACACCGGCAAAGACCCGCGCTGTCTGCGGCTCGATGTTGGAGAAAGCGGCCAAGCGTGTATCCCCCACTATCCCGCCGAGATAGAGAATCAGGCAATCCCCTTGCGATCATAGCCTGTCCGCGGACGATAGTCGTCCCCAAATGTGGCCCGGGCGCGGCATGGTCCCGATCGGCAGCTCGCAAAAATGCCAGCTTCCAGAATGCCTTAAGAATGGGCAAAGATATCCTCGGCGGCCCAGCCCGCAAGATCGAGCCGGGCTCGGTCGGGGAGGAAACGGAAACAGGCGGCCGCCAGCTCCGTGCGCCCTTCGCGCGCCAGCATGGCATCGAGCTTATCCCGCAGGGCATGCAGGTGCAGCACGTCCGAGGCTGCATAAGCCAGCTGCGCGTCGCTGAGCGCCTCAGCGCCCCAATCGGAAAGCTGCTGCTGTTTGGTCAAATCGATGCCAAGGAGATCGCGGACGAGATCCTTGAGGCCGTGCCGATCGGTGTAGGTGCGGGCGAGCCGCGATGCGATCTTGGTGCAGTAGACCGGCCCAGCCATCACGCCCAGAGCGTTCTGGAGGGCGCCGAGATCGAAGCGGGCAAAATGAAAAATCTTGAGAATTGCGGGATCACTCAGGATGTTCGCCAGATTGGGCGCCGTATCCGCTCCCGCCGGTATCTGCAGCACGTCGGCGGAACCGTCGCCCGGTGAGAGCTGCACGACGCACAGCCTGTCACGATGCGGCTGAAGGCCCATCGTCTCTGTATCGATGGCCACAGCACTGGTGCGGTAATGGGACACGTCAGGCAGATCGCCGCGATGCAGGCGAATGGTCATTGCGGCTCCGGAGGCGGCGTTGTGAGAGGCTGATATACTGGCCAAGTCACAAAATCCACCGGATCAGGCAGCTTATGATTGTTGCGGTCATCCCGGCGAGAGGCGGAAGCAAACGCATTCCGCGCAAGAATATCCGGCTGTTCGCGGGCAAACCGATTATCGCCTATCCGATCACCGCCGCCCGCGATTGCGGTCTGTTCACCCGCATCATCGTGACAACCGATGACGAGGAAATAGCCTCCGTCGCGCGCGCCTTCGGCGCAGAAACTCCCTTCCGCCGTCCAGCAGAGCTCGCGGATGATCACACGGGCACCAACGAGGTCACGGCCCACGCCTTGGAATGGATTGCCGGGCGCGGCATGCAGGCCACCGTGGCGTGCTGTATCTATCCCACCGCGCCGCTCATAACGCGTTGCGATCTGCGCCGGGGTTATGAGCTCCTGATCAGCAGCGGCAAGAGCTTCGCATTCTCGGCCGCTCGGTTTTCATTTCCGGTTCAGCGCGCCATTCGCGTCGCCGCGGACGGCGGCGTGGCCCCCTTCTTTCCGCAATGGATAGAGCGGCGGACACAGGACCTGGAGGAAGCCTATCATGATGCCGGCGCGTTCTACTGGGGACGCGCCGAAGCGTTCCGCACGGGCCTGCCCGTGTTTGCAGCTCACTCCGCCGCGTTGGTGCTTCCGCCGCATCGGGTGCAGGACATCGACACTCTGGAGGACTGGGAGCATGCGGAGCGTCTCTACGCCGCGCTGCAGATCGCGGATTCCCCGCAGGCGCGCGTCTGATCTTCCGTGATGCGCATCTTGTGCCGCAGCGATGCTTCGGTGGAGATCGGCACGGGGCACGTCGCCCGCTGCGTGACGCTCGCGCACGCGCTTGCTGCTGCGAGACATGACACGACATTTGTGTGCAGAGAGCTCCAGGGCAATCTCGCCACCTGGGTGAGGGTGCAAGGGTTCGAGACCGTCAAGCTCCCGGCCCGCGCCGGGAACGCGTGCAGCGAAGAAGAAGATGCCGCGGAATGCCTGAACGCGCTAAGCGCGCGGCGCTTCGACTGGATGGTTGTCGATCATTACGCGCTTGGTGCTGTCTGGGAAAATGCGATGGCGCATATTGCGGATCGGATCCTGGCCATCGACGATCTCGGACGCCCTCACCGCTGCGACGTGCTCCTCGACCAGAACTGCGCAAGTCCAAAGCACGAGCTCTATCGCTATGGTTTACCCGCGCATTGCGAGGCTCTGCTTGGGCCCCGCTTTGCGCTGGTGCGGGCGGAATTCGCGGAGCTGCGGTCGGCCTCTCTGCGCCGCTCGAGGAGCAGAGTTGCACGCATGCTGGTCTTCATGGGCGGAAGCGACCCATGCAATGAGACCTGCAAGGCTCTTGATGGAATATGTCGGCTGGGCCGAGCGGATCTGAAACTGGACGTGGTGATCGGGGAGGCAAATCCGCATCGGAGTGCGGTGGAAGCCGCATGCGCCAGGCTCGCGCACGCGAGCTTGCATGTGCAAACCGCCCGTATGGCGGAATTGATGGCGCGAGCGGACTGCGCCATAGGCGCGGGCGGAACAGCGACCTGGGAACGTTGTGCGCTTGGCCTGCCTGCAGTGGTGACGATCCTTGCCGAGAACCAGGCGCCGATTGCCGAAGCGGTGCACGCAACCGGGGCGCTGCGGCTTCTAGGCCGCCATGACAGCGTGAGCCCGGCGGATTACGCGTCTGCTCTTGACGCCCTCGACGCGTCTGCTCTGGGCGCGATGTCGCAAGCGGCTGCGGCCATTTGCGATGGCAAGGGAACGGAACGGGTCATTCGCCGCATGACGGCGTAAAAGGCGGCCGGCTTCGATCGCGCGCCGTTGCGGGAATGTTGGAATTCCGCTTAGGTGGCAGCGAGAAACCGGTGCGCGCGGGGAACCGAATGGATGCCGACCTGGTCGCGGAGGGAGACGATCCGATCGAGCTCAAGGGCTCCGGGATCATCGCCGCCATCCGCAACAGCGGCGTCGAGTTCATCCTCTCCGTACCAGATATCGTGACCAGCGGCGGGGTGCTGCGGGCGATCGCGCGCGATCCGTACTTTCGCCTCGTACGCGTGTGCAAGGAAGACGAGTGCATTGGCATCGCCTCGGGCCTGTCCTACTGCAACAAACGCGCGCTGAGCCTCATCCAGCACACCGGCTTTCTCGATTCGATCAACGCCATTCGCGGTGTTGCGGTCGAATACGCGCAGCCGATCTGCATGATGATCGGGCTCCTTGGACACGACCCCTACACCAGCCCAAGCGAGTCGCCACGCTATGGCGTGCGAATCGTCGAGCCTATCCTCGATGCCATGGGCATCCCACATCATCTCATCAACACAGATGACGATGTCGCCAAGATCTCACCCGCGATCGAGCTCGCCTATGCGAAGGCGCTACCGGTGGCGCTGCTGATCGGACGGCGGCCATCTCTGTCATGATGCAACGCCACCAATGTCTTGCCGTTCTGGCGCGCCACATCACAGACGAGATCGTGGTGGCGACCTACAGCTCTGCATTCGAATGGCTCGAGCTGGGAGAGCGCAGCCTCAACTACTTTTCGGTCGGCGCGATGGGTCTCGACTCCTCGCACGCGCTGGGCCTGGCGTTGGGCCGGCCGGACCGGCGCGTCATCTGCCTCCAAGGGGACGGCAGTCTTCTGATGAATCTCGGCGCGCTGGTCACGATCGCGGCGGCGGCACCGAAGAACCTCGTCCATTTTGTCGTGCAGAACGGGACGTACGAAGCGAATGGAAGCCACCCCATTCCAAACAAGGACGTGGATTTCGCCGCCATGGCCCGCGCAGCAGGGTTTGCGCATGTGCATGACTTTGCCGATCTGAAAAACTTCGAGCAGCAGGCCGGCCACGTCATCAAGCAGGCAGGTCCGGTGTTCGCCACCTTGCGGGTCGAGCCCTCAAAACCGCTGCGCTACGATTATCCCAAGCTTTATGATCCCGCCCGCCGCGCGGCGCTGAAAGCAGAGTTGGTCAGCCGGTAGGGTGGCAAAATCGCGTATCACGAGCGTTGCGACGTCGACGCCCATCATCGCGATTTTGCCCACGTGGTCTCAGGTGGGATGGCGCACGCGTGGGCACGGCGCGCTCGCCGGGGGGCGCCTTTGTCCACCCTACCGGATCCTGCGAGGGTAGTAGCCATCCGGATGTTGTCCTTTTGCCCAAATTGTCGTTTGTAAGGGGGCTCAGCCACGGCCTGGAAGGCTGTTTACCGGGGAACCCATGTCGTCCTCCCTCCTGATGACGCGGCGCTTTGCGCCCTTGTTCTGGTGCCAGTTCTTCTCGGCATTCAGCGATAATTTCGTCAAGAACTCCCTCGTCTTCCTGATCCTGTTCCATATCGGCGGGGCGAACGCCGAGTCGCTGATCACCCTTGCCGGCGCCATTTTCATAGCGCCCTATTTTTTCCTCTCCGCGCTCGGCGGCGAGCTTGCCGACCGCTACGACAAGGCAAGCGTTGCGCAACGGCTCAAGTTTGCAGAGATCGGTGTTGCGCTCCTGGCCGTGCTCGGTTTTGCGCTCGATTCTGTGGCGCTGCTGTTCTTCGTGCTGTTTCTGTTCGGGGTGATTGCCGCGCTGTTTGGTCCAATCAAGTACGGCATCTTGCCTGATCATCTCGCCCGCTCCGAGCTTCCAGCCGGGAACGCCCTGGTCGAGGGCGCGACATTCATCGCGATCCTGCTCGGCACCATTGCCGCGGGCGGGGGCAACAGCGCCCTCTTCTCGGTCGTGATTATCGTGTTCTCATTCCTGTGCTGGGGCTCGAGCCTGCTCATCCCAGCGACCGGCCGGGGCGCACCGGATCTTGTGCCGCAGCGCAACGTGCTTGTCTCCACCGCCGGATTGCTCCGGTTCCTGCGCGAGGATCCCCGGCTATGGTGGGGCGCGCTGGTCACCAGCTGGTTCTGGCTGGTCGGAATACTCGCGCTCTCGCTGATGCCACCGCTGGTCAAGATCGCGCTCGGAGGCAACGAGGAGGTGGTCAAGACCTGCCTCGCGATCTTCACCATCTCCATTGCCGCCGGTTCCGGACTGGCCGCCTGGCTTGCGGCCGGGCGAATCATCCTGTTGCCGACGGTCATCGGCGCGGTACTGCTGGGCCTCGCCGCCAGCGATGTCGGCTGGTCGACGTGGGGCGTGGCCGCCGCTGCCGAGACCTCCGGCTATTTCGGCATCTTCGCCTCGGGCGGCGGGATCCGCTTTGCGTTCGATCTTGCGGTGCTGGCAGTCGGGGGCGGCCTCTTCATCGTGCCCACGTTCGCGGCAGTGCAGGCCTGGGCCGGCGCCGACCGGAGGGCGCGTGTCGTCGCTGCCGTCAACGTGCTCAACGCCGCTTTCATGACCGGGAGCACGGTCCTCTTTGCACTGCTGCAGAAGGCGGGCATGACCAGCTCGCAACTGTTCCTGGCGCTTGGTCTCGCGAGCCTCGTCGTTGCGGTTGCGATCGGCCGCACCATGCCGGCGAGCGCGCTGAGCGACGCGCTCTCCATCATCTATCGCGCACTGTTTCGGATCGAGGTGAAGGGGATCGAGAACCTCAACAAGGCGGGCCCCAACGTCATCATCGCGCTCAACCATGTGAGCCTGCTCGACGCCGGGCTGGCGATGTCGCTGCGCGACCGCAAGCCCGTATTCGCGATTGATGCGGGCATCGCGCGGCGATGGTGGGTACGCCCATTCCTGCGACTGAGCCCGGCGGTCCCGCTCGATCCGCTTAAGCCCATGGCGCTGCGCACCTTGATCGAGGCGGTGAGGGCCGGCAACGCGCTCATCATATTTCCGGAGGGGCGCATCACAGTCACCGGAAGCCTGATGAAAGTCTACGACGGCGCCGCAATGGTGGCGGACAAATCCAATGCCGAGATCGTGCCGGTTCGCATCGAGGGCCTCGAACAGACGCCCTTCAGCAGAATGTCAAAGGCTCAGGTGCGCCGGCGCTGGTTTCCCAAGGTGAAGGTCACGATCCTCGAGCCGGTCAGGCTGGTCGTAGACCCCGATCTCAAGGGTCGCAAACGCCGGCAGGCGGCCGGCGCTGCGCTTTATGGCATCATGTCCGACCTTGTCTTCCGTACCACTTCGACCGATCGCACCGTGCTCGAGGCGGTGATCGAGGCGGCCAATACTCACGGGCGCAAGCGGGTCGCGATCGAAGATCCCGTGAGCGGCGCGTTGACCTATCGGCGGCTGCTGGCCGCCGCTGCCGTGCTTGGAGCCAAGCTGATGCCGCTCGCGCCGGAGCGGCGCGCCATTGGGGTGATGCTCCCGAACTCCAACGGCGCGATAGTCACGATACTTGCACTGATGTCGGCTGGCCGGGTGCCGGCCATGATCAATTTCACCGCCGGGGCGGCCAATATCCTGGCCGCGTGCAGGGCGGCGCAGATCGATACTATTCTCTCTTCGCGCGCCTTCATCGAAAAAGGGAAGTTGACGCGGCTTGTCGCGGCCATCGAGGGCGAGGTGCGGATCGTGTACCTCGAAGATATTCGCGCCAGCGTCACTTTTGCCGACCGTTTGCGCGGGCTTCTCAATGCGGAGAAGCCGCTGGTGCCGCGCAAGGCAGACGACTGGGCGGCTATTCTGTTTACGTCGGGCTCCGAGGGCACGCCGAAGGGCGTCGTGCTCTCCCATCGCAACATGCTCGCGAACACCGCGCAGGCGGCCGCGCGCATCGATTTCGGCCGCGAAGACAAGGTCTTCAACGTCCTGCCGATATTCCATTCGTTCGGGCTCACGGTCGGCGTGTCGCTGCCGCTCGTCTCCGGGTTGCCGATCTATCTCTATCCCTCGCCGTTGCATTTCCGCACCGTCGCCGAGCTCATCTATACGGTGAACGCGACGATCATGTTCGGCACCGACACCTTCCTCAACGGTTACGCGCGCGTGGCGCATGCCTACGATTTCCGTTCGCTGCGTTACATTCTCGCTGGCGCGGAGCCGGTGAAGGAATCGACCCGTCGCATCTACATGGAAAAATTCGGGCTGCGCATTCTGGAAGGATATGGCGTGACCGAGACCGCGCCGGCGCTGGCGCTGAATACGCCGATGTTCAACAAGTTCGGCACCGTCGGCCGCATCCTCCCTGGAATGGAGGCGAAGCTGGAGAAAGTGGAGGGGGTCGAGGAGGGCGGCCGGCTTTATGTGCGCGGACCCAACGTGATGCTCGGCTATCTCAAGGCGGATGCTCCTGGCGTGCTCCAGCCCCCGCCCGAGGGCTGGCACGACACCGGCGATATCGTCACGATCGACGGGGAGGGATTCGTAACCATCAAGGGACGTGCGCGCCGCTTTGCCAAGATCGGCGGCGAGATGATCTCGCTCGCCGCGGTCGAGGCGCTCGCGGCGGACCTGTGGCCCGACGCTCTGTCCGCGGTGGTCGCCCAGCCGGATGCGCGCAAGGGCGAGCGCCTCGTTCTGGTAACCCAGCAAAAGGGAGCAACTCGCGCTCAGTTCCAGAGCTTTGCCAAATCAAAGCACAGTTCCGAGCTGATGATTCCGTCCGAGGTGTGGGTGCTCGAGAAGCTACCCCTGCTAGGCTCCGGCAAGGTCGATATCGTGGCAGTTGAAAAGCTGGTTGCGGAGCGCACTGCGCAGGCAGCAGAGCCGCGCAGCCGCGCAGTCGGCTGATTCCGTCATTGCCCAAAGTAAGATTGATGAAAGTCTTTCGCCGGGAGTTTTTGCTGCTGGGAGGAAGCGCCGTTGCGGCGGCGATCGGCTCTTGCGCATGGGCGCAAGCCTATCCCGCGCGGCCCGTGCGCGTGATCGTTCCGTTTGGCCCGGGAGGTCCGACGGACGTGTTCGCCCGGCTGATGGCGCAGAAGCTCTCGGAGCAAACGGGAACGCAGTTCTACATCGAGAACATCGGCGGGGCCGGCGGTAATATCGGTGCGACGCGGGCATCACAGGCAGCACCGGACGGCTACACGCTGCTGGTCGATGGCGCGAATCTCGTCGTCAATCCCGCGCTCTATCCGCACGTCGCCTACGATCCGCTCAAGGACTTCGATCCGGTCACCATAGCCGTGACCGCGCCGGCGATCCTCACGGTCCATCCGTCGGTTCCTGCCAAGACGGTCAAAGATCTGGTTGCGCTCATCAAGGCAAATCCCGGCAAGTACAGCTACGCCTCTCCCGGCGCCGGCACGCCGCCCCATCTCGTCGGTGAGTTGTTCCGGCTCTCCCTCGGGCTCGATCTTGTGCACGTGCCCTTCAACGGCGGAGGTCTGGCCGTCGCCTCGACCGTCGCGGGGCACACGCCCATCTCGTTCGGCTCGATGCCGCCTGCGGTGCCGCTGGTCAGGGACGGCACGCTGCGCGCGCTCGCAGTCACGACGAAATCGCGGTCGCACGCGCTGCCTGACGTCCCCACAATGGCGGAAGCCGGTTACCCCGAGGTCGCAGGCGAATCGTGGTTCGTTGTCGTCGTGCCCGCCGGGGCCCCCGCGGAGATCGTGGCGCTGCTCCATCGCGAGATCGCAAAGATGATGGAGCTGCCGGACATGAAGGAGCGCCTCGCAACGCTCGGTTATGAGGCTGTCGTCAATACCCCGGCGGAGTGTGCGGCCCTCCTCAAGACGGAAATGGTGAGGTGGGGCAAGGTCATCCGCGACGCCGGCATCAAGGCTCAGTAGCGGACGTGCCCGGCAGAGGAGATTCGTAGGGGCGACGCATGCGTCGCCCTTCGCGACCTTGGTACATGTGAGAGAGGGGCGAGGCATGCCTCGTCCCTACGGAACCGGCCACTTTCCGACGGAGCGGCTTCATGCAACTCTCGCGAGTAGCAAAATAGGCCTCCCTGTAAACAACAGGAAAAATACAGGGGATTCTTCAACCGAAAGGCGAGCGACTGATCCAAGGCGCTGAACGTGCTCGGCCAAAACCCGCTCGGGTTCGTTTGGCCGAAATCGTTCGCACGGCGAGTGCCGCGGCCCTGATCCGATTCTGGAAGATGCTTTCGAACGCTCGCTTCATCGCGCGGCATCTCTGATAGTAGCAGTTTATGTTCTCGTTCTGTTCTACCACAGGGTGGCGCTGTTGGCAAGCAAACACGGCGTGCGCGACCACGCCTCCCGGCAATAGGCACAGACCTCATGCGGCATGTCGCGTGTCGTTGTGCTGATAGTCGCCGGCTTGTTGCTCGCATCATGCACTGTCGCCGGCCCTATTGGCGAATTTCATCCTGGGCGGCCCCATAAGGCCTTCACCAGGCGACAACGCCAATCGAAAAAACGGCGAGGCGGAAGCCGATCGCAAGCAGAGCAATACGGGCCCAAGCGAAGACCCAAGCCCAGACTGTCCCGACGGCACTCGCCCACAGCGTTAAAGAGCTCGACGTTCGCCGAGGCTCTAA
>Ga0209331_1000049_pt1 | contig 35425 bp, 32 predicted proteins | sample JacPinW_OM3H0_M3_FD_187971 | JGI IMG/M metagenome (GOLD analysis project Ga0209331, IMG submission 187971) | Forest soil microbial communities from Algoma, Ontario, Canada - Jack Pine, Ontario site 1_JW_OM3H0_M3 (SPAdes) (version 2) | ecosystem: Environmental > Terrestrial > Soil > Boreal...
GGGCGCCCGCCGAGGATTGGCGTCGCGCTCTCGATCGCGGACGAAGAGCTGCGCCGGCGAGCCTTGCAAGCGGTCGAGGGCTGCAGCCGTCGGTTGGCGCTCGTTGCGGATTTGGAATCGGCGGACGTCGTCATTACCGATCATGACGCTGAACTGGATGTTCCGGCAATCTTTGTCGGGGATAAACAGGCCATTGCTGATGCCATGCGCAGGGCGTGTGTCGGCGGCTTGCTTCCGTCATTCAGCGCAGCGAAGCTGCGCGTTGCGGTTGAGGCAGTCGCCCATGGTCTCGCCTGCACGGACGCGCCCATCGAGCTTGCGCCCGCGCTGGAAGATGAGGACGACGAAGAGGGAACTCCGCCGGAATTGACCGTGCGCGAAGCGGAAGTCCTGCGTCAGCTCATTGCTGGAGCATCCAACAAAGAGATTGCAAGGCAGCTGGATATCTCCGTGCACACGGCGAAATTCCACGTCGGTTCCATCATTACAAAGCTGGGAGCGAACGGGCGCACCGATGCGGTGGCGCGAGCCATGCGTCTTGCCCGCACAATGATTTGATGATGCGCCGGAGCATCTCCAGGCATCCGCGGGACGGGGTCGCCCCTTGCGCGAGAGCTGGGAGGCTCCCGCATCTGCTGATCGAGACGTCAGCGCGCTGCGCTGATCACTCCTTTTGAAGTCACCACAATCCATCGGCCATCCTGCTTGCGGATGGCATCGACGCGACCGAGTCCCGGCACGAGATCGCCTTGCTCGACTTCGATCGTGCCGGCGCGGCCTTCAAGGAATGCAACCCCGCGACGGACGTCGCGCAACACCCATCCGTCGACCTTGCCCGCTCCACCCCCGATGGCCTGCGGCGGAGCGATCGAGCCCGTCAACTCGCTGCGGGCCAAGCGTTCGAGCGCGTCGGCGGCTTTGTTCAGCTTCGCTGTGGGCTCGCTCGCATTGCGCTCAATGCGTTCGACGCGCTCGGCGATCTTGGTCAACTGCGTGGTGGCGCCCCGATTGCCGGCATCAAGGCTGGCTTTGAGCGCCGCCAACTCGACCCGCGCTTGCACCACGTTCTCCTTGAGCGCCTGGATCTCTTCGGGCGTCAGTTTGCCCTCACCTAGCACGGCCACTGCCTGCGGCCGTGTGACGGTAAAGGCTGCAAGCGCGCCGATCATGCCGCCCAGCGCCGCCGCCAATGCCAGGCACGCCGCCAGGAGAGTGAACCGGTTCACTCGCGGGGAAGAACGCTGGCTAGCCGGATCTGGTACTGGCTCTGCATCGGCAGGTATCTCGAGCAGCCCCTCCTCCGATAAGACGGGGTTGGTCTCCCCCATCTCCGGGGCGACTCGCGGCGCCTCACTGCTGGTGAGATCCAGCTTCGGGCCGTTGAGGGCATTCGTTTCCCCTTGCTCCACGACGACTGGAGACAGATCCATCTGCGGCGATCGCGCGCTCGCCAGGGCCATTCTGGGCGTAATCTCTGCGCTGTTGATTGCGGCCGCCACCGCATCGTCGGGACTCAGCTCCGATTTCGCGGTTGATGTGATGCTTTCCTGCTGTCCCATGGGAATCCTCGGTGCGCGCTCGCCGAATAGGAACCCATTACGGTTACCATTTGGTTACCATTAAGCGCTCGGGCGGGTGCAGCGGGCGAAAGCGCTCACACTCCGAGGTAGCGCTGCTGGAGCACGGGCTCGGCGGCAAGCTCACGCGAAGTGCCGGCCCAGACCACCTTCCCGCGCTCCAGGAGGTAATGACGATCCGCAATGCGCATCAGCGGCCCGACGTTCTTGTCGATGAGCAGGATTGATTGTCCAGCGGCCTTGAGGCGGCTCAGACACTGCCAAATCTCGGCACGGATGAGCGGCGCCAGCCCCTCTGTCGCTTCGTCCAGAATCAGAAGCCGTGGATTGGTCATCAGCGCGCGGCCTATGGCCAGCATCTGCTGCTCCCCGCCGGAGAGTTGGTTGCCCATGCTCAGGAGGCGCTCGGCCAAGCGAGGAAACAGCGCACATACTTTGTCCAGCATCCATGCATCGGCGGCGCCTCGCCGATTGGCGGCCGTGGCGATCAGATTCTCCCGCGTGGTGAGATTGGGAAACACCTGCCGACCCTCGGGAACGAGTCCGATTCCAAGCTTGGCCACGCGATAGGCCGGCAGCGAACGTATCTCCATGCCATCGAAACGGATGGACCCTGCCGCAGCCGGCGTCAGCCCCATAACCGAGCGCACAGTTGTAGTCTTGCCCATGCCATTGCGGCCCATGAGGCTGACCACCTCGCCTGGAGCGATGGTGAGCGATAGGCCGAATAGAACCTGGCTCAGACCGTAGTAGGTCTCGATGTTGGAAATTTCGAGCAGCGTTGGCTCAGGCATCCGCGCTTTCCTGCTCGCCCAAATACGCCTGTCGCACCTGCTCATTGCCCCTGATCGCTTGCGGCGTACCGGAAGCGATGATGCGACCGTACACCAGGACAGTGATGCGATCGGCGAGCGCGAACACCGCCTCCATGTCATGCTCGATCAACATGATGGTGAGATCGCCCTTGAGGTCGCGCAATGTCTTGACCATTCGCGCGCTCTCATCCGGCCCCATCCCGGCCATTGGTTCGTCGAGCAGCAGCAGGCGCGGTCCGGTCGCGAGTGCCGTGGCGATCTCGATCTGCCGGTGCTCGCCATGACTCAGCGTGGAAACCAGGACGTCCGCGCGCCCGAGAAGGCCAAGCCGGGCCAGCACTGCGCGAGCAGGCTCGCGCAAACTCGTTTCCTCGCGCGCCTTGCGCCAGAATTGAAAAGAGTGACCGGCATGCGCCTGCACCGCAAGCGCCACGTTGTCGAGCACGGTGAAATCGGAGAACAGGGAGGTGATCTGGAAGGAACGCGCGAGCCCCAGCTTGCTGCGCCGCCAGCTCGGCAGCCGGGTGATGTCGAGATTTTCGAACCAGATGCGCCCGCTGTCTGGAGCAACTTCGCCCGCGAGCTGTCCAATGAGGGTAGTCTTCCCGGCCCCGTTGGGTCCGATGATGGCGTGCAGCTCCCCTCTCGGCACCGCGAGCGAAATGCCATCGGAGGCGAGAACGCCGCCGAAGCGCTTGGTGAGGCCTTCGACCTGCAGGACGGCATCAGTCATGCGCGAATGCGTCCCAGCAGACCGTCGATGCCACCCCGCGCGAACAGCACGACCAGCAGAAAGATGGGACCGATGATGATTTGCCAGTATTCAGTGACCCCGGACAAAACCTCTTCCAATACCAGCAGCGCCAGAGCTCCAAGCACAGGACCGAGCACCGTGCCCATCCCACCGAGCACCGCCATGACGATAAGGTCCCCGGAGCGCGTCCAGTGCATCATCGCGGGATTGATGAAATCCGTATGGTTGGCAAGCAGGACGCCGGCAAGCCCGCACAGCGTGCCGGCAATCACGAAGCAGACGAGCTTATACCGATAAGTCGGAAACCCGATTGCACGCATGCGGCGCTCGTTCGAACGCGCGCCGCGGATGACCATCCCGAAGCGCGAGTTCACGATCCGCCAGATCAAGCAGGTCGTCAGCAACAGCAGCGCCAGGCAGAGATAAAAGAAGGCCGTTCTGTTCGAGAGATCGAGCAGCCCGCCAAACTGGCTGCGCCTGTAGATGGTCATTCCGTCGTCGCCCCCATAACGGTCGAGGCCGATCGCCACGTAATAGAGCATCTGCGTGAAGGCGAGGGTGATCATGATGAAATACACACCGCGCGTGCGCAGCGAAAGCGACCCGACGGCCAAGGCGAATAGTGCCGAAGCCGCAAGTGCCAACGGCCATTGCAGGAAGCCGGAATCGACTCCTTCCTTGGCCAGGATGCCGACCACATAGCCGCCGATACCGAGGTAGGCGGCATGCCCGAAGCTGACCATGCCGCCAAACCCCATGATCAGGTTCAGGCTTACCGCCGCCATCGCAAGGATAATGATGCGCGTGCATAGCGACATCAGGAAAGAATTGCCGGTCAGTGCGGCATGGAGCGGTAGTAGGGCCATGCCCGCCAGCACAACGGCAACAACCACATCGCGTGGGCGGAACTGAGCCTTCATCTGCTTGAGGCGGAAAACAGACCTTCCGGCCGAACCACCAGGATGGCGGCCATCAACATGTAGATCAGCATCGAGGAGAGCGCCGGCCCGGCGCTCGAGGCCGCATTGTTGCTCAGGAACATGCGCAGCAGGTCCGGCAGGAACGCGCGGCCGACGGTATCGATGAGGCCGACAATAATGGCCGCTACGAAGGCGCCGCGGATCGACCCGATTCCCCCAATGATGATGACGACGAAGGCGACAATCAGGATGTTCTCGCCCATGCCGATCTGCACCGTGAGGATTGGCGCCTGCATCATTCCGGCAAAACCGGCGAGGACGGCTCCCAGCCCGAACACCAGCGTGAATAGCAGCTTGATATTGATGCCGAGAGCGGCAACCATCTCGCGGTTGGAAGCACCGGCGCGGATCAGCATGCCAATGCGCGTGCGCATCACCAGGAGATAGAGCAGCAGCGCAACGATCAGTGTCGAAAGAATGATCACGAGGCGGTAGAGCGGATAATACACCCCCGGCAGCACCTCCACCGCAGTGAGCATCTGGCTCGGGAGCGGCAGCGTCATGCCGGCAGGGCCCCAGATCAGCCGCACGAGCTCATTGAAGAACAGGATCAGCCCGAATGTACCGAGCACATGATCGAGATGATCGCGCCCGTAAAGGCGGCGCATCGCGATCACCTCGACGGCGATCCCCACTACAAGCGTGGCGAGCAAGGCCATGACCGCGCCGGCGACGAAGCTTCCGGTCAAGGCCGCGAAGGTCGCGGCGAAATAGGCTCCGATCATGTAGAGCGAGCCGTGCGCCAGATTGACCAGATCCATGATCCCGAAGATGAGCGTCAGCCCGGCCGCCAGCAGGAACAGCAGCATGCCCAATTGCACGCCGTTGAGACACTGTTCGATGAAATACAGCATGATTAGTGCAGGGGGACCGTGGATAGACGGAGTCCGTGGCCGGCAGTGATCCTATCTAGCCGCGGCCGTGCGTCCCGCATGCAGCGCAACGCGAGCGCAGCCACCCCCGATGCACCATTCACCCCACGATTCGCGCAAACGCAGTCAAGCTTGCGCAGACTGCGTAAACTTGTCTGCGCTGCGGTGCGCTGCTGATCCGGGACCGCCACAAACTCCGGCCTGTGTGGCACCCGAGCTTTGTGCGATCCCGGGTCTGCAGTCCAGCATGAGCCAGTTGAGCCGCTGAAGGCTGAAGTGAAGGTGCGCTGCTCATGCTGCACTGCGCCCGGGATACGCACCGCGGGTGGCCGATGATCACTTCATCGGGCACTTGTCGTGGTGCTTGTCCTGGTCGTTCTCGACGATGGTGGCGACCGTCTTGAGCACGTAGTCGTCCCCCTGCTTCACCACGTCCTGCAAATAGAAGTTCTGAATGGGAATGTGATTGTGGCCGAATTTGAAGTTGCCGCGCACGGACTTGAAGTCGGCTTTCTCCAGCGCCCGCTGCAGCTCGTCCTTCTTGCTCATGTCGCCCTTGATAGCTCTCAGCCCGCTGTCGATCAGCGACACCGCATCATAGGTCTGCGCCCCATAGAATGAAGGCGAGGACTTGAATCTGGCCTTGTAGTCGGCGACGAATTTCTTGTTCGCGTCGTTGGGCAGATCATGCACCCACTCCTGCGCGCCGGGAATGCCGACCGCGAGATCCTTCAGCCGCGGCAGCGAGAGGTCGTCAATGGTGAAAACCGTATAGAGCGGTATCTGACCTTTCAGGCCGGATTGGGCATATTGGGTGATGAACTGGACGCCGGCGCCACCGGGATAGAACGCGAAGATCGCGTCGGGCTTTGCGGCGCGCGCCTTCGACAGCTCGGCGGAGAAATCGAGCTGGTCTGGCCAACGCGTCAGCTCCTGGCCGACGATCTGGCCTTTGAAGGTCGATTTGACGCCTTCCAGCATGTCCTTGCCTGCGGCGTAGTTCGGCCCCATGAGGAACGCGGTCTTTACGCCCTTCTGGTTCATGTAGACCCCGATCGCTTGCGGCGTCTGGTCATTATTCCATGACGTCGAGAACACATACGGGGAGCACAGCTCGCCGGCGAGCTGCGAGGCGCCTGCGTTGGTGACGATGGCGAAGGTCTTGGAATCGACGATCGGCTTGAGTGAAGCCAGCAACACGTTCGACCAGATATAACCGACGATGAAATCGACCTTATCGGATTCGATAAACTTCTGTGTCTTCTGTACCCCAACCTCGGGCTTGGTCAGATCGTCTTCGTAAAGAACTTCGACCGGCAGGCCGCCGAGCTTGCGCCCGAGGTGATCGAGTCCAAGCTCGAATGAGTTGCGCATGTCATTGCCAATGGCTGCGGGGGGCCCGCTGAAAGTGCTGATGAAGCCAATCTTGATGGTTTTCTGCTGGGGTAGAGCCGGAGTCGCTGCGAATGCGAGCAATGCGGCCGCTCCCAAGAGAATTCTGTTCATGTCTTTGCTCCTCCAGATGGTGCGCTGATCTTAGTTGATCACGTGATGCCCCAAAAGCCCCTTCGGCCGTGGCCATTCGTCTCCTGCCGAACCGTCGCTCGCGCGATGGGTTGCCTTGCCGGGGGTGCCGCAGTATTAGCAATCTGACACTCGCGTTGGACGCTGAAGACGCGCAAATGCATGAGCTGACGGGCAGAACCCACTGGCATGAGCCGACCGGCAACAACCGTGCCGGCTTTGGTGAGTTTGGCCGGCCGAAGACACCCTACGACCTGTTCATGGAATCCGAGGGGATTCCCATCTTCCGCGACATCGGGGTCAACAAGGTGCAAAATCTTCCGCTCGCAAGCTGGAAACGGCTGGGCGGCAAAGGGACCTATATCCAGCTCCATGGCACCGAGGGAAAATGGGGCTGCTATGTCGTCGAGGTGCCAGGCGCCGGAGCGCTTAATGCCGAGAAGCACCTCTACGAGGAAGTGTATCTTGTCGTTGAGGGCCGCGGCACCACCGAGGTCTGGCTCGACAAGGACAGCAAGCGCCACGTGTTCGAATGGCAGAGAGGTTCACTCTTCTCCATTCCCGTCAATGCGTGGCACCGCATCGTGAATGCGAGCTCGTCGCCCGCGCTTCTCCTGGCCGGCACGACCGCACCCAATCTCCACAATCTCATCAACAACGTCGATGTGCTGTTCAACTGTCCATATGAGTTTCGCGAGCGTTTCAGCGGTGCGGACGATTTCTACAAATACAAGGACGACATCGAGCCCGATCCGGTGCGCGGGCTTGCCATGCGACGCACGAATTTCATTCCGGACGTGGTGAATTGCGATCTGCCGCTCGACAACCGGCGCTCGCCGGGATGGCGGCGGGTGGAACCCTTCATGACCGGCAATACCTTCTATCTCTGGATTGGCCAGCACGAGAACGGGCGATATTCCAAGGCCCATGCCCATACTTCCGCGGCCGTGCTCATCTGCCTTCAAGGCAAGGGCTATACCTATACATGGCCGGAGCGGTACGGGGTGACCCCTTGGAAGGACGGCCATGCCGACAAGATCAAGCGCGTCGATTACGAGCCCGTCGGCATGGTCTCGGCGGCTCCGGGAGGAGCACGCTGGTATCACCAGCATTTCGGCGCCTCCAAGCATCCGCTGCGGTTAACGGCCTGGTTCGGCCCACACAATCCCGGGCGCGAGCCCGGCCCGCCAGGGGAGAAACACACCGACTACACCGGCATGGACATCCCCGAAGGAGGGACGGCGATTCCCTATTGGATGGAGGATCCGTTGATTCGGGCCGAATACGAGGCGAAGCTCAAGGCAGAGGGGGTGCCGAGCCGGATGGAGCCGGAATTTTACAAAAAAGGCGCCGCAGTCCCGAAATTCGTCGGTGCATGACGACCCTGGAGGAGCAAGGCGGCGGCCGAATTTTTTTCTCCAGCACCGGTCGCTCGCTGGTCGAGGAAGACGAGATCGTCGTCCTGAGTGTCGGCGTGGATATCGGTTCTTCCACTTCCCATCTCGTATTCTCCCGAATTGTTCTGGAACGCCTCGATAGCCGCTACGTCGTCTCGGCCCGAGAGACGTTCTATCAATCCGATATTCTGCTCACACCCTATTCTGCGGCCGAGGACATTGATGCTCAGGCGCTGAGTGCCTTCATCGCGCGCCAGTACCAGGACGCCAATGTAGATCCGGACGAGATCGACACCGGAGCGCTGATCCTGACTGGGGTCGCGGTGCGCCGGCGCAATGCCCGCAAGATTGGCGAACTGTTTGCCCGGCAGGCCGGCAAGATGGTGGCCGTCTCGGCCGGCGACAGCCTCGAAACGGTAATGGCCGCGCACGGATCGGGGGCTGTGGCACGTTCGATCCGCGACAAGGCGACGGTGATGAATATCGACGTCGGAGGCGGCACCTCAAAGATCGCGATCTGCTGCGACGGACGCGTGAGCGACCTTACGGCGGTTGACGTGGGCGCCCGCCTCGTCTGCGTCGATGCGCACGGGCAGGTCGTCCGGCTGGAGGAGGCGGGCCGCCGATTCGGTACCGAGCTCGGGCTCGATCTCGAGGTCGGGCGACGGCTCTCGCCGGAGGGGGGAAGCCACCTGGCCGCCCTGCTGGCGGATAAGCTCTTCGAGGCCGCCATGGGTGGTAGTCCCTGCGTGAGCGGGGGCGGCCTCCTCCGGCTCGATCCCCTGACAGGCTCCACAAGCATCGACCAGGTTACTTTTTCCGGCGGGGTCGCAGAATACATCTACGGTCGGGAAGCGCAGAGTTACGGAGATCTGGGCGCTGCTTTGGCGCACGAGATCCGTGCTCGTATCCCAAGATTAGGGGCGAAGCTCGAGCGCGGCAATGAAGGTATCCGCGCTACCGTGATCGGCGCATCTCAATACACCACACAGGTGAGCGGCAGCACGATCTTCGTCTCACCCTTCGAAGCCCTGCCGCTGCGCAACGTCCCGGTGATCGCGCCCGCCCTCGCCCTCGACGCCGAGGAGATCGACGCCACCGCGATTGCTGGCGCGATCGGCAGAATGCTGCGGCGGCTCGATCTGATCGATATCGATACGCCGGTTGCGCTTTTCGTGCCGTGGCGGGGCTCTGCCACTTTCCAGCGGCTCGAGAACTTTTGCCGCGGGGTGATTGCGGGCCTCGCGGGGGTGCTCGCGCGTGGGCACCCGCTGGTCCTCGCGGGCGATGGCGACGTAGGTGGCCTTATGGGGATTCACTTGCGCGAGGAGTTGGGGCTTTCGAACCCCATCATCTCGGTGGATGGGCTGGAGCTCAAGGAATTCGATTACATCGACATCGGGACCATGCTGCCGAATTCAGGGGCGGTACCTGTCGTGATCAAGTCGCTCATCTTTCCCGCGAGCGCCCCCCCGGGGATGGAATGGAGGGCGATCCAGCCGGTGCCGGCGATATAGCTCCTACGGCGGGTATCGGCCGTCAACCACGTGCCTTCAAAGCGGTTGCGTCCCCTCGCCTGGGTGCATCATTATGCGGGTTTGTACGAGTGTTGTCAGTAGGCGTGGTCATGCAGGTCATCATCATCGGAGGGGGAATCGGCGGGCTTGCGACCGCGCTGATGCTCCATGCGCGTGGGATTGATTGCGAGATCTACGAGCAGTCGGATGCCGTTCGCGAGCTCGGGGTTGGAATCAATACACTCCCCCATGCCATCAGAGAGTTGGCCGAGCTCGGGCTGCTCGATCGTCTGGATGCCGTCGCAGTGCGCACCTACGAGTTGTTCTACACGAACCGCTTCGGTCAGGAGATTTGGCGCGAGCCGCGCGGGACAGATGCAGGGTACGAGTACCCGCAATTTTCCGTTCACCGGGGGCGATTGCAAGGCGTCATCTACGACGCCGTGCGATCGCGGCTCGGCGAGTCGCGGATACACACAGGCCATCGTCTGGGTGCATTCACTCAGGACGACGCCGGTGTCACCGCCTATTTCTTTGACCGCAACGGCTCGCACCGTGCAACGGCGCGGGGAGATGTGCTGGTCGGCGCCGATGGGATTCACTCCGCAGTACGTGAAGCGCTCTACCCGAACGAAGGTCCTGCGCGCTGGAATGGATCAATGCTGTGGCGCGGCGCAATCGACTGGCCGCAATTCCTGACCGGACGCTCTATGGTGATCGCCGGAGGGATGGCGGCGAAGCTCGTGATCTATCCCATTGCCGAAGGCAGCCGCCCAAACCATCGGCTGACCAATTGGGCGGTGCTGGTCAAGATTGCCGAGCCCGGCGTGGCGCCGCGGAAGGAAGACTGGTCACGCCTGGGCCGGCTGGAGGAGCTGATGCCCCATGTGCAGCGCTTTCGCATCCCTTACGTGGATGCAAAAGCATTGATCGAGGCAAGCCCCGAGTTCTGGGAATACCCGCTGTGCGACCGCGATCCGCTGCCGCGTTGGTCGCATGGCCGCGTCACATTGTTGGGGGATGCCGCGCATCCGATGTATCCCGTGGGCTCCAATGGCGCGTCCCAGGCCATTCTTGACGCACGCTGCCTTGCGGATCGCCTGGTTGGGGCCGAGCACCCGTGGCATGCACTCTGGACCTATGAGCAAGAACGCCTTCCCATGACTGCCCAGGTGGTCCGGATGAACCGGAAGGGTGGTCCGGAAGGCGTCATCGACGCGGTCGAAGAGCGGGCCCCGGACGGCTTCAGCAACGTCGATGACGTGCTGCCGTTTGAGCAGCGCAAGGCTATCGTGCGCGGATATGCATCCACCGCGGGTTTCGCCCGCGAGCAGGTCAACAAGGCGGCCTGAGGCATGTCCCGCAAAGTGGGAACCGTTTTGCGAGAAAGGACATGCGTAAACAAAAAGCTAGGGTGGGGTAACGATGCGACGATAAAGTCTCCCACCCTGAGCGCAGCTACTGTCCCGGTGGCGGCAGGAAAATCACCTCGTGCTTCGCGGAGAGCGCGATCACCTCCGGCGGGGACTGCTCCTTCATACTGTGGATGGCCCAGAACAGGTCGTAGAGCTTGCGCGTCGGCGTCACCCAGAAGAAGCACTTCACGGTCTGGTCGGTCTTGTTGAAGATACCGTGGGAAATACTCATGGGCAGGCGGATGAGGTCGCCCGAGGTTGCCACATATTCGTGCCCGTCCAGCAACAGGTCGAAACGCCCCTCGAGCATGTAAATAAACTCGTCCTGGGTCGGGTGAATGTGGGGCGGCACTGACGTACCGGGGGGAAAGGTCGCATGCCAGGCGAACGAGGTCTCGGAAACCTGCTTGGGTACGTAGGTCTGCCCGAGGATATTCCAGCTGATTCCATCAATGCCGGTGCCGGCCTTGGTGATGCCGGCGGTCAGAGACTGCATCGAGGCGCTCCCTCATCTTTCCCTATGCGACATGTTCAACCATAGACAAAAACCGGGGCTAGACAATGCCGGAGCCTCATAGCGCCGTTCGCGAGAAACCAGTCGCTCAAGCTCCGCACTTTCCAAGTGATGCTGTTAAAATGTCGCGTGCCGGGGACAGCAGCCTTGTCGGCTTTTTCCCCCTTTCCGTTGCCGGCAGGTGAACTGAAAGCATGAGCGGTGCTCTCGTCTTCGTTCAGGTTCTCAACGGACTGCAGTTTGGAGTGCTGCTGTTTCTGATCGCAGCCGGTCTTACGCTTGTGTTCGGCGTGATGAACTTCATCAATCTCGCGCATGGCGTGCAGTACATGCTGGGCGCTTATCTCGCGGTCACGTTCTATCTCATGACCGCAAGCTTCCTGCTGGCGATGGTGCTCGCGCTTCTCGCGGCGCTCGCCTTTGGTTTGCTGCTCGAGCTTGCGGTGTTCCGAAAGCTTTATGATCGCGACCATCTCGATCACGTCATCGTCACTTTCGGCGTCATCATCTTTCTCGATCACGGCGTGAAGCTGGTCTGGGGATCGGCGCCCCTGAGCCTGCCGATCCCGGACCTGCTCTCCGGGTCCGTGCGGCTTCCCGGGGGAATACTCTATCCAATCTGGCGGCTCGTCATCGTTGCTGCCGGGCTTGCGACGGCAATCCTCCTGTACGTCCTGATCGCGCACACACGGGTGGGCATGCTGATCCGTGCGGGCGCAACTCACGCCGCCATGGTCTCGGCGCTCGGGGTCAACATCCGCCGTCTGTTCACGATCATATTCGGATTGGGTGCCATGCTCGCGGGCTTCGCTGGCATCCTGATTGCACCCATCCTTTCGGTCGAGCCCGGAATGGGCGATACGGTCCTCATCCTCGCCTTTGTGATCGTTGTGCTTGGGGGCATCGGCTCGATCCGCGGGGCCTTCGTGGCTGCACTCGTGATCGGGCTGGTGGACACGCTCGGCCGGTCCTTCTCCGTGGATATCCTACGACTGGTGATGGGCCCGTCGCCCGCCCGGACCATCGGTCCTGCGCTTGCTTCCATGCTGATCTATCTGCTGATGGCAGTTGTGCTGTACTTCCGGCCCACCGGGCTTTTCCCGGTGAAGGGCCGCTGAATGCAGATGTCGCTCAAGCGGCTGCGGCCCCATGATAGCGTACCGATCCTCATTTTCCTGATCCTGGCGGCCATTCCCGTCCTCGCGCTCATCAGGAGCGAGGACTATCTCCTGAGCCTGTTCGAGCGGTTGATGATCTTTGCCATCGCAGCGCTCTCCCTCGATCTCCTGATCGGCTACGGCGGGCTTATCTCCTTCGGCCATGCCGCTTTTGTCGGGCTTGGCGCCTATGCCGTGGGAATCCTCTCCGCCCACGGGATGCATGACGCAATCATTGCGCTCCCGGTTGCACTCCTTTCCTCTGCGCTTTTCGCGTATGTGACCGGTGTCGTGTGCCTGCGCACCAAAGGCGTCTATTTCATCATGATCACCCTTGCCTTCGGGCAGATGGTTTTCTTTACGGCGAGCTCGCTTGCTCCCTATGGCGGGGATGATGGCCTTACCATCGCTGCCCGCAACACGCTTGGCGGGTTTGCGTTCTTTCGCAGTGAAGGCTCCCTCTATTATCTGATCTGGGGCTGCCTCCTCGGCGCTTATTGCTTCTGCCGGATGCTGGTCGGCTCGCGCTTCGGCAGAGTATTCCGCGGCGCGAAGGAGAACGCGTTGCGCATGGAGACGATCGGTTTCAACGTCTACCGGTTCCAGCTCGCCGCTTATGTGATCGCCGGGATGATGGCGGGCCTGTCGGGATTCCTGCTTGCCAATGCGACCGAATTCGTGAGTCCCGCGTATATGTCGTGGCAGCGCTCGGGCGATCTGATCATCATGGTCATCCTCGGCGGGTTGGGCTCGCTGCATGGGGCGATCATCGGAGCCGGAGCGTACCTCTTGCTGGAGGAATGGCTGTCCGCTTTTACCGAGGACTGGAAGGTGATCTTCGGTCCGTTCCTTGTGCTCGTCGTGCTGTTTGCGCGCGGCGGCCTGCTTGGCATGGGCAAAGACCTCGTCCGGAGGCTGTCGCGTGGGTGAGCCCGTGCTGCAGCTCGAACAGCTGCGCAAACGGTTCGGCGGCCTGGTCGTGACCGACGATGTCACTCTCGACGTCATGGGCGACGAGCTGCATGCCATTATCGGCCCCAACGGTGCCGGCAAGACCACGCTGATCAACCAGATCTCCGGCCTGCTTGCGTCCGACGCTGGGCGCATCCGCTTCGCCGGCCGCGACATCACCGCGTTGTCTGCGCATGCGCGTGCCCGGCTGGGTGTGGCGCGATCCTTCCAGATCACGTCGGTGCTCTCCGGCTTCTCCGCCCTTGAGAACGTCGCCCTCGCGGTGCAGGCGCGCACCGGATCAAGCTTTCGTTTCATCGGGCGGGTAGCGGCTGAAGTTGGCCTCAATGAGCGGGCGCTTGCTGTGCTCAACGAGCTCGGTCTTGCCGAGCTTGCCACGCGTATCGCGGGAGAGCTGTCCTACGGAGAGCGGCGTGCCCTTGAATTTGCAATTGCGCTCGCGATGCAACCCAAGCTGCTGCTGCTCGACGAGCCCATGGCGGGCATTGGGCGCGAGGAAAGCTTGCGGCTTCTCGACGTACTGCAACGGCTCAAAGGACGCCTGCCGATCGTGCTGATCGAGCACGACATGGCAACCGTCTTCGCGCTGGCGGACCGCATTTCCGTTCTGATGTACGGGCGCGTCCTCGCGAGCGGCCCGCCTGCGCAGATCCGCGCGGACCGCCGGGTCGTCGCGGCCTACCTCGGCGACGAGCTCGAATGAAACCAATGCTGGAGGTGCGAGGGCTCGCGGCAGGCTATGGTCCGGCGCAGGTGTTGTTCGATGTGAATCTTGCGATCGACGCCGGCGAAGTCGTTACCCTCCTCGGCCGCAACGGCATGGGCAAGACCACCACGATCAACACCATCATGGGGATTGTGCCGGCGCGCGCGGGCGAAGCGACGTTCCAAGGCCGCCCGCTCCTTGGGCTGCCATCCTATGCTGTCGCGCAGGCCGGCATTGGGCTTGTGCCCGAGGGCCGGCAGATCTTTCCCGCGCTTTCAGTAGAAGAAAATCTGGTTGCCACCGCGATCTCCCGCTCCGGCCGCAACCGCTGGACGCTCGCGCGCGTCTACGAGCTCTTCCCCGCGCTGACCGAACGGCGCAGACACATGGGCGATCAGCTCTCCGGCGGCGAGCAGCAAATGCTTGCGATTGGCCGCGCGTTGCTGACCAATCCCAAACTGCTCATTCTCGACGAGGCGACAGAAGGACTCGCTCCGCTGATCCGCGCCGAGATATGGCAATGCCTCGCACGGCTCAAAGGGGAAGGGCAGGCCATCCTGATCGTCGACAAGCACGTGCGCGCGCTCGTCGGCTTGGCCGATCGCCACGTGATCCTGGAGAAGGGTCACGTGGTGTGGTCGGGCAGCTCCGACGAGCTGAAAGCGGACGCGGAGATCGCGCGCCGCTATCTCCACGTTTGAATTGCGTCAATCGCGCGAGCAGGCTGTTTCGGCTCGACTCGCGTAGAGTCGCGGCCAACACTCTCTCTTTTCGCGGCACGTGCGGTCGTGGCCGGCTCGATCCCTTCCAGTTTCTGGAATGGCCGCGCTGCTACTTTCTCCCACCATTCCGCCGAGTATTTCGGAACCATTCCAACTCCCTCCCACGCAACTTCGATGCGAGGAATGTGCATTATCTCCGTGGCAACACTGTGCACGCTGATGTTGGAACTTTCATGCCGTCGCGGAACAGCCGGAAGGTCACGTCCTGCGCCCCACAGCTCTGTTCCCGTCGTGATCTGTTGGTATATGGCGTGGGGGCACCAACGGAGAAAATGGGATGAAAATGCGACAGAGTGCTGCAACGTCGCTTCTTGTGGCAGACCCGAAGTGACGGTGCCGTCAACCGGGGCAGCAGCGCATCCGCTCGTTGCGCTCACCGGCGCCACGGGGTTCATCGGTCAGCACCTGCTGCGCGAGTTGCCGCGGCGCGGCGTGCGGCTGCGTGTTCTCCTGCGCCGACCCAGCGAGGTGCCGATCGAGTCGGCGAGCGCCGTCATCGGTGATCTCGCCCGGCCGCAAAACATGGCAGCTGCCCTTGCGGGAGTAGATGCCGTCATTCACTCGGCAGGGATCGCCCACGCGATGTCCGGATTGCCGGAAGATGATTATCGTATGCTCAACACCGAGGCGACGATTCAGCTTGCGCGGGCCGCCCGGCGAGCCGGTGTGAAACGATTCGTCTTCCTCTCCTCCGTGCGCGCGCAGTCCGGGCCAACTGCCGAGCGCGTGCTCACCGAAGACCTCGCGCCGCAACCGACCGATGCCTACGGCCGCTCCAAGCTCGCTGCCGAGCGGGGCTTGGCGGAGCTCGACCTCGACTGGGTTGCATTGCGGCTGCCGCTGATGTTCGGACGCGGCGTGAAGGGCAACATGGAAGCATTGGTGCGGCTCGCGCGCTCGCCCTATCCGCTGCCGTTCTCAGGTCTGCGGGGGAAAAGATCGCTGTTGTCCGTACAGAACTTGGTCGGCGCGATCGCGGCAGTGCTGACCCTGCCCTTCCCGCTGCAGCGCCCTTTCATCGTCGCCGATCCCGAGCCGTTGTCCATAGCGGAGATGGTGACGGCACTGCGGCGCGGGCTCGGCCGCAGAGCTGGCCTTGTCCCCGTACCCCCAAAACTGCTTGCGCTTGGACTGGCCGTCCTCGGGCGCGGAGAGATTTACCAGCGCCTCGCAGGATCCTTGGTCGCCGACCCCTCGGCGTTGATGAAGCTCGGCTGGACCCCGCAGCTCATGACGAGGGACGCGCTTGCTGCGCTCGCGCGCGCTACTGCCGATACTTCCTCGGAGTAGCGCGTCATGGGATGGCTGGGTCAGGCCGCAGCCGGTGCGCCGGGCTGGCGTAACGGATGAGCGCGGGCGAAAGCATCGTTCTGCATGCATGCCTCGGTGATGCGGCGCACGGTCGGAAACCGCGTCAGGTCAAGCTTGAAGAGATTGGCACCCGTGGCCTGGCTCACAAGGCAGATGTCCGCAATGCTGATGGCATCGCCCTGACAGTAACGCCCCGTCTCCTTGCTGCCGGCGAGATTGCTTTCGAGTGCCTCCAAGGCGGCACCGATCCAGTGATGGATCCATTTCAGACGCGTCGGTTCGTCCAGCCCGAGGTCATGCTCGAGGTATTCGCGCACGCGCGGCACCAGGAGCGGATGGGAGTCGCAGGCGACGATCTGCGCAAGCGCGCGCACCCGGGCCCGGGCCCGCGGCGTCGAGGGCAGGAGCGGGGGCTGCGGGTGTGTCTCATCCAGATATTCCATGATCGCGAGGGATTGGAACAGCGGTGGTCCGTCAGCTTCGACAAGAGCCGGAAGGAGCATCTGCGGATTCACCGCGCGGAACGCGGCCTCACGCTGCGTGCCCTTCATCAAATCGATATCGACGATCTCGTCCGGTACAAGACCCTTGAGATTGAGCGCAATGCGAACCCGGAACGTTGCGAGCGAGCGCCAGAACGAATAGAGCTTCACACGACCCCTCCCCTCAGGAAAATTGTGACACCGTCGCTCTTACCATAAAATGCGGGGATGCGCGCACAGGCCATGATGCGATGGCTATTCATTTGGGGAGGATGGAAATGACCGCGCTCGATGATACCCGCACCGAAGCGCCCGTGGGCAAGACCCACCAGCATCGCAGCGAAATCCGCGATGGTATGCGCATCGACTGGGACGTGCCGATCACGATGGACGACGGCCTGGTGCTGCGGGCCGACATCTTCCGCCCCATTAGAGATGGGCGCTATCCCGTGATCCTGAGCTATGGCCCCTACGGCAAGGGGCTCGCTTTCCAGGACGGTTATTCCAGCGCATGGCAGCGCATGGCCGAGCAGCACCCCGACGTCACCGCCGGATCGAGCAATCTTTATCAGAGCTGGGAAGTGGTGGATCCGGAGAAATGGGTTCCCCATGACTATGCTTGCATGCGCGTAGACTCGCGCGGTTGCGGCTGCTCGCCGGGATTCGTCGATCACTTCTCCCCACGCGAGACCAAGGATTTCTACGACTGCATCGAATGGGCGGGTGTGCAGCCCTGGTCGAACGGCAAGGTCGGGCTCAATGGTATTTCCTATTACGCCATCAACCAGTGGCACGTGGCGACCTTGCAGCCGCCGCACCTCGCCGCAATGTGCATATGGGAGGGTGCGGCCGACTACTACCGGGACATGACCCGCCACGGCGGCATGGTCTGCACGTTCTGGGAGAACTGGTACGACATGCAGGTGAAGACCGTGCAGTTCGGTGCGGGCGAACGCGGCCGACGTTCACGTGTGCATGGGGAGCTTGTCTGCGGACCCGAAACGCTCTCCGAAGCAGAGCTTGCGAAGAACCGGGCCGCCCTCGGCGACGACATCCGCGCCCACCCGCTTGATGGCGCGTATCACCGCTCCCGTTCCCCCATCTGGGCGAAGGTGAAGACCCCGCTCCTCTCCGCCGCCAATTGGGGGGGGCAACCCCTGCATCCCCGTGGAAACTTCGAAGGCTTCATGCGGGCGGCCGCGAAGGACAAGTGGCTCGAAGCGCACGGCATCGAGCACTGGACCCATTTCTACACGGACTACGGCCGCAAGCTGCAGCTGCGGTTTTTCGATCATTTCCTGCATGGAAAGAACAACGGCTTCGAGAAGCAACCGCGCGTCCTGTTGCAGGTGCGGCATATCGATCAGTTCGTCGAACGCGCCGAAAATGAATGGCCGCTCAAGCGAACCAAGTGGACCAAGTTGTATCTTGACCCCGCAACCGGCACGCTTGCGCAGCAACGGGGCTCGGCCAAGGCGGTGCGCAGCTTCGAGGCACTGGGGGACGGCATCACCTTCCTCAGCGCTCCATTGGAGCACGAGACCGAAATAACGGGACCTTCGGCGCTCAAGCTGTTCGTATCATCCTCCGCCCCCGACGCCGACCTGTTCGTGGTCTTGCGCGTGTTCACGGGCGACCTCAAGGAAGTGGTCTTTCAGGGGGCGATCGATCCGCACACCCCAGTTGGCCAGGGGTGGCTGCGCGCCTCCCACCGCAAACTCGATAAGAAGCTTTCGCTGCCGTATCGCCCCTATCACACGCACGAGAAAGCGCAGCCGCTCAAGAAAGGCGAGGTGGCCGAGCTCGACATCGAGATCTGGCCAACCTCCGTAGTGGCCCCGACGGGCTACCGCGTGGGTCTCACCATTCGTGGCAAGGACTATGTCTATCCGGGCTCGAGCGGAGGCAAGCTGTCGAACTTCAAGAACGAGCTCACCGGGTGCGGACCGTTCCTGCATGACGATCCAATCGATCGTCCTCACCGCATTTTCGGCGGAGTCACGAGCCTGCATTTCGGCCGCGACAAACGGCCCTACCTGCTGCTGCCCATCATTCCGCCGAAAAAATCGTAGTCTGCGGGTCAGCTCGCTCGCAGGATTGATGAGCGTTCTCGAGCAAAGCGTCAGAGAAGAATCCACGACGCCGTCCAAAGGGAGAAACACCATGCGCATGAATCGCCGCGACGTCATCACCGGAGCGCTTGCCGCTGGAGCGGCCGCGCAGGTGCTCAAAGTGCCTGCTGCGCCTGCGCAAGCAGCACCGGTGCGCGTCGGGTTTCTGACCATCAAGACCGGTCCTTTGGCGTCGGGCGGACTGCAGATGGAGCAAGGCCTCACGGTGTTCTTCAAAGAGCGCAACAACATGCTGGCCGGACGGCCTGTGGAGCTGCACACCGCCGATACTGCCGGCAATCCGGCCCAGGCGCGCACCAAAACTCAGGAGCTGGTGGAACGGCTGAACGTGGCAGTGCTGATTGGGCCCCTCGCCGCTTTCGAAGCGCTGGCGATCGACGATTATGTGCGATCCTCGCGCACTCCCATATTGTCTGTTGCCGGCGCGGAAGAAATGACCCAGCGCAAGCCAAACCCATGGTTTGTCCGTCCAAGCTGCACCTCGGCCCAGCCCAGCCATCCCATGGCCGATTACGCCGCCAAAGAGCTCAAATATAAGCGGGTTGCCACGATCGGCGATGATTTCGCGTTCGGGCACGAATGCGTCGGCGGGTTCCATCGCGTATTCGAGGACAACGGGGGCAAGATTGTTCAGAAATTATGGACGCCTCTGAATGCGCCGGACTACGGCACCTACATTTCCCAATTGAAGGGCGATCTCGACGCGGTATTCACGGCGCACGCCGGCTCGAACGGGTTCAAGTTCATTCGGCAGCTGCGGGAGTACGGCAACCAGACTCAAATCCTGGGCGGATTTACCCCGGTTGACGAGTCGCTGCTGCAGCAGATGGGCGAGGACGCGCTCGGCGCCATGACCGGTTCCTGGTACTCGGCCGAGCTCGACTACCCCGTCAACAAGCGATTCGTTGAAGCGGTCCGCCGCGAATACAAGGTCGATCCCGGCGTCTATGCCGCTGAGACCTATCTCTGCGGCGAAGTGCTCGATCACGCGGCCAAGGCGGTGAATGGCAAGGTCGAGGACAAGGACACCTTCATGAAGGCGCTCAAGGAGGCCAAGGTGCCGGATACAGTGCGCGGTCCGGTACGCTTCGACGAGCTTGGGAACGTCGTCGGAAACATTTACATCCGCAAAGTCGAGAAAAAGAACGGGAAATATGTCAACGCCGTCGTCAAGACCTATCCCGATGTGAGCCAGTTCTGGACCTACAACAAGGACGACTTCCTGAAAAACCCAGTCTACTCGCGCGACTATCCACCCGCGAAGAACCTGGAGCAGTAGGAAAGTGCTCGAATTCCTCAGCGTCTCGGTTGTCATGCCCCGCTTTCATGCGTGGCATCCAGTAAGCGGTGCGCGAGGAATTGAGGGACGGCTGTGTCAGTTCTTAAAGCTAGAGATTACTGGATCATCCGTTTACGCGGATGATGACAACCGAAGGTCCCCGAAAACGGCTTTCGGTCTGAGCAGCCAGCGCCGTGCTTGCGCGAGGTGATCCGATCTCGGATAACTCCGAGATCGCGCGGTGACTGCCCTCCAAACAAACGAATCCCGATGCAGTGGCAGTTCTGGATCATCCAGACGCTCAACAGCGTAGCCTTCGGCGGCCTCTTGTTTCTGCTTTCGTCCGGATTCTCGTTGATCTTCGGCCTAATGCGCATCCCCAATCTTGCGCACGGCGCTTTCTTCATGCTGGGCGCCTATTTCGGCTACACACTGTTGCAGCTCCGCCTACAGTTCTGGCCGGCAGCGATTGTCGGTGGACTTGGTGTCGGCCTGGTCGGCGCCATGTTCGAGCGCTTTGTCTTGCGTCGGCTCGCCGGCAACGAGCAGGGGCAGGTCCTGGTGACGCTCGGGATTTCCTTCATCATTGCAGACGTGTGCCTGCTCGTCTGGACCGGCGACCCGATGCCGCTGCCCGCGCCGCAGGCGTTGCGGCCGCCGCTGCGTATCGCTGGGTATGCCTTCCCGACGTACCGGCTGGTGGTGCTCGCTATCGCGCTCGTTGCCGCTCTAGCCCTCTATCTCCTCATGGAGCGCACCCGCCTCGGCGCCATGATCCGCGCTGGGGTCGACGATATGGAGATGGCGCGTGCCGTTGGAATTCCAGTATCCCGCCTTTTCACCGCGGTGTTTTTGTTGGGAGCAACCCTCGCCGGAATTGGCGGCGTTCTGGGAGGCCCGGTCCTGAACGCCTATCCCGGGCTCGACACCGATATGCTGCCGCTCGCGCTGATCGTGGTCATCCTCGGCGGTGCGGGAAGCCTGCTCGGCGCCTTTGTAGGTAGTTTCATCGTGGGTTTCATCTACAATTTCGGTATCGCCTTGATGCCCGATCTCGCTTATTTCGTGCTCTTCCTGCCCATGGTGCTGGTATTGGTGTTCCTGCCGCAGGGACTGTTCGGGCGGGTGCAGATATGACGCGGGCGGCCGCACTTGTGTTCGCGGCATGTGCCCTCTCGCTCATCGCCCTGCCGTGGCTCATCGGCAGCGAGTTTTACGTCAACATGGCGAGCCAGGTGCTGATCTATGCCCTGCTCGCCCTCTCCATCAACATGCTGCTGGGTTACGGCGGCATGGTGTCCCTTGGTCATGCCGCCTACCTTGGCATTGCCGGTTATGCCTGCATTCTCGCGACGGTCTGGGGTTACAATCAGCTCGCAGCGGCGATTTTTGCGATCGCAGCCTCGACCGCTGCGGCAGCGTTCTTCGGGCTCCTCTCGCTGCGCGCACCCGGGCTCGGTTTCATCATGATAACACTTGCGCTTGGCCAGATCGTGTGGGGGATCGCCTATCGCGCCAACAATCTCACCGGCGGCGACAATGGCATCCGACATCCAGCTCGCCCGATGCCATTCGGGCTGGACATCAGCGTTGCCCCGAGATTCTACTACTTTACCCTCAGCGTGTTCGCGATCGCACTGTTCTGCATCTGGAGATTTTCCCGCTCTCCATTTGGAGCAAGCCTCATGGGTGCACGCGATCAACCACGCCGCATGCGCATGCTGGGCCATCATGTGTGGCTGGTGCGGTGGCTCACCTTCGTGATGGCCGGTTTCTGGGCCTCGGTCGCGGGCGTGCTCTACGTCTATTACAATCTCTTCCTCAGCCCTCACGCAATTTCACTGCAGCAATCCGCTGAAATCCTTCTGATGGCGATTCTCGGTGGGGCCAGCACGCTCACCGGTCCCATCGTTGGCGCCGCCGTCATCACGCTGGTCAAGAACGTGGCCTCCACCTATGTCGAGCGCTGGAACACGCTCCTTGGCGTGATCTTCGTCGTGGTGATTGTTTTCATGCCCCACGGTCTGGTGCCGGGCTGCCAACAGCTGTTGCGGCGCGTGCGCGACACTTTCAAGAACCGGCCCAGCGGTGAAGCCACCGCGGAGACAGCGCCGTGATGTCGCCGGCGCTCGCGGTCGCGCATTTGCACAAACGGTTCGGCGGGCTGCCTGCCACCAAGGATGTGTCGCTCACGGTCATGCCGGGCGAACGCCGCCTGATCATCGGACCCAACGGGGCGGGAAAGACCACCCTGTTCAATCTGATCACCGGCGATCTGTCCGCCGATGCCGGCTCTGTGCGAGTGTTCGGAGAAGAGCTCCTTGGAATGCCCACCCAGCGTCGGGTGCATCTCGGGCTTGCACGCACGTATCAGATCCTCACCCTGTTTCCGCGCGAGCGGCTCGTGCACAATGTCGTCCTGTCGCTCCTCGGTCTTGACGGCCGGAGATGGAATCCGTGGTCTATCCTCACCGCCAATCGCGACCTCTACGCAGCCGCGTACGACGCGCTCCGGCGCGTCGGTCTCGGCGACAGCGCAGAGCGGATCGTGACCGAGACCTCGTATGGCGAGCGGCGCCGGCTCGAGCTGGCCATGGCGCTGGCGCAGCAGCCCCGGCTGTTGCTGCTCGATGAGCCACTTGCCGGCCTTTCCCACTCCGAGCGCCAGACCGTGCGTGTACTGCTCGACAGCATCCCGCGCGATGTCACCATCGTCATGATCGAGCACGACATGGACACGGCGCTGGCGTTTGCCGAACGCATTACCGTGCTGCACTACGGCGAAGTCATTGTCGAAGGCACGCGCGCCGAGGTGGTCGCCGATCCGCGCACGCGGGAGGTCTATCTTGGCGAGTGAGGCGCTTGCGGTTTGTGGAATCGATACGTTCTACGGGGACAGCCATGTGCTCCATGACGTCTCGTTCGCGTTGCAGCGGGGTCGCTTACTAGGGCTGCTCGGGCGCAACGGTGCGGGGAAGACGACCTGCATGTCCACCGTAATGGGCTTCCTCAAGCCGCGGCGCGGTGCAATCGAGCTCCAGGGCGAAAATATTGCCGGACTTGCGCCCGATGCGGTTGCGCGCAAAGGCGTCTGTCTCGTGCCGCAGGGCCGGCGCATGTTCCGCAATCTGAGCGTCAATGAGAACCTGATGGTTGCCGCACAACGCCACCGCGACGGCGCACGCACAGGCTGGTCGCGCGACCGCGTGTTCGCACTGTTTCCTCGACTGAAGGAGCGCCATTCCCAACTGGCGGGCTCGCTGTCAGGCGGCGAGCAGCAGATGCTCGCGATCGCACGCGCGCTCATGGGCAATCCACGCGTGCTGCTGATGGACGAGCCCTCCGAAGGGCTGGCGCCGCAGCTGGTTGCAGAAGTCGGACGCACCATTGCGCAGCTCAAGGCGGAGGGTCAGTCCATCGTGCTCGTGGAGCAGAACATCAGGCTCACGCTCGCCCTTGCTGACGACATTGTCATTATCAATACCGGGCGCGTGGTGTTTCGCGGGGCCGCGAGCCAGATTACTCTCGATGATCCCATGGTCTCGCAGCACCTCGGTATATTTTGAAAACAGGACAACGGAAATGCCGCAACCATGGAACAGATACGGGCCGACAGCCGCGCGCAAGCAGGAGAAGCCGGGCCGCACGGTGAGGCCGCGCAGCACCACGATCGATATCCATTCCCATGTGGCAATCGCGCCCGCCGCCGCCCTGGTCAAGCCGTATGTCGATCCCGCAAGCATTCCGCTGACGCATTTTGCCGATGCCGGAACCAGGGCGCTCAATCAGAAGCAGGAAGAAGACATCCGGGCGCGCATCACTACCCATGACGAGCGGCTTGCCGATATGGACAATATGGGCATCGATATGCAGCTCATCCTGCCGGCCCCCAATCAATGCACTTACACTGTGCCTATCGAGATCGGGGTCAAGGCGGCGCGCATCATCAACGAGGGCCTGGCAGAATACGTGGCCAAGCGACCCGATCGCTTCGTGGCGCTCGGCACCGTTCCGCTCAACGATGGCACCGAGGCGGCAAAGGAGCTTGAGCGTGCGATGACCACGCTGGGAATGAAGGGGGCGGAGATTCTGACCAATGTCGCAGGGCGGGAGCTCTCGGATCCGGAGTTTTCCGTTTTCTGGAAAAAGGCGGAGGAGCTCGGTGCGCTTGTTATCATCCACCCGAATGGATTCACCGAAGCGAGGCGATTGAGCCGCTTCTATTTCAACAACGTCATCGGCAATCCGCTCGACACCACAATCGCGCTGCATTATCTGATTTTCGATGGCGTGCTTGAACGCCATCCCGATCTCAAGATTCTGGCGGTGCACGGCGGCGGATACCTGCCGGCGTACAGCGGCCGGATCGATCATGCCTGGGGAGCGCGATCGGATGCCCGCGGTGCTCTGCCGCATCCCCCGACCGATTATCTCAAGAAGATCTATGTCGACACCGTGGTCTTCACCCCGCATCAGCTCGCTGAGCTCGTGCGCCTGTTCGGCCTCGACCACGTGGTGATGGGGACCGACTACCCCTTCGATATGGCGGAGCTCGATCCGATTGGCCATCTCGCTTCGGTCGAAGCGCTAGACGCTTCCGCCGTTGCCGCAATTGCGGGCGGCAACGCGCGGCGCCTGCTGGGGCTGTAACGTCTGCGCTCGACGCGCCAACTTCCGGCGCTTGGCGAGCCGCCGCACGCCCGCCTTTTGCCACTTGAGTGTATACTTGATCGGAAGGCAACGCCTGTTCGACCGCGATAATCGAGCGTTTCGCAGCCAGCCTCGAGGAGAGTGCAAGCAGGATCGGAAGCACCTGCTCCTGCCAGACCCACACCCTTGAGGGATCTGTATTGGCAAGAAAGTACAGGCACTCGTACGCCCGTTTGCACCAGTCGAATACGATGGCGGCTGATTCGCCTTCCTTTGACTGGATGGCGCTGCCCTCGCGATGAAGGCGCAGAGGATCGGGTATGCTCGCGACCTTCCCTGCGCGCGCTTGGGTTCCGATCGCCGACATGCCCTGAGTCGCCGTCTCCTCTTTTGTTGTGGGCGCGCAAGACGCGCAAGAGGAGTGCATCGCGAGTTCTCCGTCCAATGATGCCCTCTTACCTGGTGATCCGGTCTCGCAGGCTGTGATGGTCATCACGAAATGCCTTAATCCATTGACTTAATCGGCACTCTTCGCGTTAGCGCCGCTTGCGCCCGAAGAAATTTCGAATCCGCACTTTCATGACCATGGTCGCAGAGTGCGTCACGCCTCTTCGATACACAGCATAAGAAAGGCGAGTTTACGGCATGCACACGAGAAAGTCGGATGCCCGAACGGGCTAAGTCCATTCCAACGCCCATGCGCGATCAGAACTGCGGCCGCACCGCCAGGGCGCGACAATGCGCATGCGCGAGGCATCCCCCCGAGCAGACCACGAACGGGCACGTCTATCGTCGGGGACGACTGGTCCGCATGCAGACCGAGGTCGTGATCCGTGTGAGATATCCGGGCTAGCCCGGCTGGGCAGCAGCCGCGCCGCGCGCATTCGCGATGGCCTGCCAGACCCGCCCCGGCGTTGCCGGCATATCGATCTGATCGATCCCGAGCGGCTTGAGCGCATCGATAAGAGCGTTGATCACCGTCGGCGGCGCACCGATGGTGCCTGACTCCCCAATACCCTTCACCCCCAGGGGGTTGGTCCTGCAGGGGATCTCTTCCAGCTGCGCCTCGATTTCCGGCATGGTGTCGGCGCGCGGCATGCCGTAATCCATGAAGCTGCCGGACAACAGCTGCCCGGACTGGCGATCATAGACCTGATGCTCCATGAGGGCCTGGCCGAGCCCTTGCACCACACCGCCGTGGATCTGCCCGCGCACGATGAGGGGATTGAGCACGCGTCCGAGATCATCGACCACAAAATAGCGGTCGACCATCACCTCGCCGGTTTCAGGATCAACTTCCAGCTCGCAAACGTGAGATCCGTTGGGATGGCTCGGCGGATTGGGACTGTAGCTGCCCGTTGATTGCAGCCCGACGCCGAACTTGTCCGTGAGGGGACCAGCCGGAGCGTACGCTGCCTTGGCGACATCGATGATGCTGATCGCCTTGTCCGTGCCGACCACGCGGAATTGTCCGTCCTTAAACTCGACGTCCACTGGGTCGGCCTCCATCAACGTGGCCGCCATCGGCTTGGCCCTCTCGATAATGGAGTCGCTCGCTGCCTTGAGAGCATTGCCGCCGACGATGGCGCTGCGGGCGCCATAGGTACCGCGCCCGATCGGCACCTGGGCCGTGTCACCCTGCACATAGCGGATGGATTCGAGCGGCACATTGAGCCACTCGTGCGCGAGCTGTGCGAAGACTGTGGCGTGGCCCTGCCCGTGGGAATGGGTGCCCCCCAGGATCGTCAATGTGCCGTCGGGGTTGAACCGTAGATCCATGCGGTCGTTAAAGATGCCGCCAAACTCGATGTAGTAGCTGACCGCGCGGCCACGCAGTTTGCCGTTCTTCTCCGTGGCGCGCTTGCGCGCCGCAAATCCCTTCCAGTCGCTTGCTTCAATGCATTGATCCATCAGGCGCTCGAACTCGCCGCTGTCGTAATTCCAGAGCGTTGGCGTCGCATAGGGCAGCTTCTCAGGCCGAATAAGATTGCGGCGGCGGATTTCCGCAGGATCCATGTCAAGTGTTCGCGCGGCATGCTCGATCAGCCGCTCGGTGAAATACGCCGCCTCGGGACGGCCGGCTCCACGGTACGGCCCGCACTGCGAGGTGTTGGTGAACAGACCCTGCGACGTGATGTGCATGGTCTGGATATCGTACGCCTCCGGAATGAAACGTACTGCGAAAGCCCCAGGCGCCAGGGCCGCGCCCACGAAATAGGCGCCCAGCTGGAACAGGCATCGCGCGCGCAGCGCCAGTATCTTGCCCTCTTCGTTAAGGGCGAGCTCGCCGTAGTAGACCGTCTCGCGACCGCAGTGATCGGTGAGCATGCTTTCCGAGCGAGTGGCAACCCACTTGACCGGACGTCGGATACGGCGCGAAGCCCACAGCACCAGCGCGTCGTCGGGAAACGGATTGCCCTTGAGTCCGAATCCGCCGCCGACGTCGGGCGAGATGACGCGGATCTGGTTCTCGGGAGCGTGCAAGATGTGCGACATCTCCTGGCGCACGCCGTGGGGGTTCTGCGAGGCGGTGTAGAGGGTGTAGTGATCTTCGGCCGCGTTGTAGTCGCCGATGGCGACGCGCGGCTCCATCGCAACGGGCGACACGCGGTTGTTCTCGACGCGCAGCTTTACCACGTGCCTGGCACCGGCGAAGGCCGCATCAGTTGCTTCCTTGTTGCCGAACATCAGCCGGAACCCGACATTGCCTTGCGGGCAGTCTTCCCAGACCTTCGGCGCGCCCTCTTTCGCCGCGTCCTCGAGATCGATCACGGTCGGCAACTCCTCGTACTCGACCTGCACTTGCTCGGCCGCGTCGCGGGCTTGAGCGAGCGTCTCTGCAACCACGAAGGCCACGCGGTCGCCGACAAACCGCGCCTTGTCGCCCGTGAGCACGCCCTGAAAGGTGCGGTGCCCTTTGGGCGCGCCGAAATCCTCGGGCATGAGATGAGCGGTGAAGCTGCCCAGCTTCTCCGCCGCAGCATCGGCGCCGGTGAGCACGCAGAGCACCCCTGGCGCGGCCCTGGCGGTGGACACGTCGATGCGCTTGATGCGCGCATGCGCGTGCGGTGAGAGCACGGTCACGCCGTGGCATTGGCCGGGCAAGCTGATGTCATCGACGTACCGGCCTCTGCCGAGCAGAAAGCGCTGATCTTCCACGCGCCGCACTGCTTGCCCAATGCCGAACTTGGCCATGCCTCCGCCTCCGGATCCCGCCTTGGTGAATGCCCGAATGCTAATGGAGAGCCGCGCGCCGCGCCAGCGCTACTGGTTGAGCCGACGCCGCAGGAAGCCCAGCAGTCCCTGGGGCACGAAAATGATCATAGCGATGAAGATGATCCCGACGGGAATGAGGTAGTACTCGGTCAAGAAACGCGAGAAGGCCTCGCGCAGAAGCAGATAGAAAGCAGCCCCGGCGATCGGCCCAACCAGCGTGCCGATCCCGCCCATCACATTGAAGATAACCGTCTCGCCGGAAACCAGAAAGTAAACGAAATCGGGGGCGGCGAATCGGTTTTGCACGGCATAGAGGACGCCGGCCAGTCCTGCAAACAGGCCGGAGAGCATCACCGCTACCATCTTGTAGCGCTCGACGGCGTAGCCGATCGCGCGGGTACGCGCCTCGTTCTCGCGGATGGACTGCAGCACCATGCCAAACGGCGACTGAGTGATGCGGCGCAGCATCAGATAAGAGGCGGTGACCACGCCGAGCACGAACCAGTGCAGCGTGTCCGGCGTGAACGGCAACGAGAACAGACCCGGAATTGCGAGCGCCGGCCGGCTGAAGGTGAGCCCGTTCTCGCCGCCTGTGACTTCGGTCCAGGTGAAAATGATGACGTAGAAGATCTGCGAGAAAATGAGGGTGGTGATCGCGAAATAGATGTCGCGCAGCCTGGTCGAGAAATATGCGACAAACAGCGCCACCCCCGCGGAGCCGATGAGGCCATACCCGAGTGCGAGCCAGATGTTGGGCGGCTTGACCGAGATCAGAGCCGCTGCCGCGCCATACATGCCAAGACCGAAAAAAGCGGAGTGCCCGAACGACACCATCCCGGTGTACCCGATGAGGATGTCCGAGGACATCGCGAGCAGTCCCCAGATCAGAATCTCCGTCACAAAACGCTGCCAGAACTCCGGGAGCACCAGCGGCGCCACGATCAGGAGCGCCAGGATGAGCGAAAATCCCGCCCAGTACAGCCTGTCGGTGCCCTTGCTCATTTTGGTGTCGGAACGAACAGGCCGGTCGGCCGGAACAGCAGGGTCAAGATGAGAACTACAAAGGAGACAATGACGGCTTGCGCCGGGTCGAGCCAGATCGAGGCATAGGACTCAAGCAGGCTGATGAAGATGGATGCGGCAATTGAGCCGCCGAGATTGCCCATGCCGCCCACCACCACCACGATGAAGGCCTTGAGGACCCAGTCCAGTCCCATGGCATGGGTCACGCCAACCAGGGGAGCAAACAGCACGCCGCTCGCTGCCGCCATGCCGGCCCCGATCGCGAACGCGGCGGTATGCACCCAAGGCACCGGAATGCCCATCGCCTGCGCCATGACGCGATCCTGCGTCGTTGCGCGGATCCAGATCCCATAGGTGCCGTGTTTGAGAAACAGCCAGAAGCCGCCGATGATCGCGGCCGAGAGTGCCGCGATCAGGACTCGATACCAGGGATACTGCAGGTAGAAGATCGAGAAACTGCCTGTGAACGGCTCCTGGATCTTCCGTGCCACCGGGCCGAACTGCCACAGCGCGTAGTTCTGCAGCACCAGCGAGAGGCCGAAAGTCGCAAGAATCGTGGTCAGCGGGTCGCGGCCCAGCAGCGGACGCAGGGTCGTGATCTGCAGCGCCGCCCCGAGTACCGCAACGATCAGAGTAGCGACGATGAGAGCGAGCCAGAAATTGCCGGTAGCTGCAATAATGATCACGCCCACATAGGCGCCAAGCATGAACAGCTCGCCGTGTGCGAAGTTCACGACATCCATGATTCCGAAAATGAGCGTCAGGCCCGAGGCAACGAGTGCCAGGATCATGCCGGCGACGATGCCGTTGAGCGTCTGGATCAGAATCTGGTCGTAAGGAATGGCGTGGAGAAACTCGGCCACGAGCTCCATCCTAGACTCCGAGGTATTGGTGAATGACTGCGTCGTTCACTTTGAGCTCGGAGGAGGGGCAGTGATGCCGCACGGTACCCTTTTCCATGATGTAGACGCGTTGGCTCGCGGCGAGAGTAAGCGGCACGTTCTGCTCCACCAGCAGGATCGCAACGCCTTCCCGGTGCAGCACCTCGATGATCTCGCGGATTTGCGAGATCATCCGTGGCATCAGCCCTTCGGTGGGTTCATCCAGGAGAATGATCTTCGGCTCGAGCATCATCGCTCGCGCGATCGCAAGCATCTGCTGCTCGCCTCCCGAGAGGGTCCCGCCGGCCTGATTGCGACGTTCGGCCAGTACCGGGAAATAACCAAAGACCTTCGCGAGCAGCTCCTGCCTGCGAGCCTCGCTCACCCCGCGACGATCGAAACCGGTGCGCAGGTTCTCCATCACCGTAAGAAGGCGGAAGATGCGCCGGTCTTCGGGAACATAGGCGATCCCGATCCGCGCCAGCCGGTGCGCCGGCAGGCCGGTGACGACGCGTCCTTCGTATATAACCTTGCCCCGGCGTGGACTGACCAGCCCCATGATCGTCTTGAGCGTGGTGCTCTTGCCGACGCCGTTGCGCCCGAGAAGGCCAACAACCTCTCCCCGACCCACTTCCAGCGAGACGCCATGCAGAATGTGGCTCTTGCCGTAGTAGGTGTCGATGTCCTCGACGTGGACAAGGGGAGCAGTGTTGCCGTCCGCCGGTTTCATGTCTTGAGGTACACCTCCTGCACTCGCGGGTTGCCCTGGATGTCCGCCGGGCTTCCTTCCGCAAGCACCCGGCCGTAGTGAAAGACCGTGATGCGGTGCGCCAGCTCCATGACGACCTGCATGTCGTGCTCGACAATCAGGATGCTGAGGTTGCTGGCAATCCGGCGCACAAGGCCCATGGTCTCGTGGGTCTCCGCCGCGCTCATCCCCGCGGTTGGCTCGTCCAGGCACAAGAGCTGCGGCTGGGTTGCGAGCGCTATTCCGATCTCGAGGTTGCGCTGCTCGCCGTGAGAAAGATTGCCGGCGAGCTCCTCGCCCTTGCTGCGCAGCCCGATCGCCTCAAGCACCGCTTCAGCCTTTCCGACAAGATCGGGAAACGCATTGTGATGACTGAGCATGTTCCAGCCGTGTCCGCGCGATTGACAGGCAATCCGCACGTTCTCGAAGGTCGTGGCGTTGGGCAGAATGTTGGTGATTTGATAGGAGCGTGCGATCCCCTTGCGTGAGATGCGGTTGGCGGCGAGGCCGGTAATGTCATCTCCGTTAAATACGATGCGCCCCGTGGAGGGGCGCAACACGCCGGTGAGGCAATTGAAGAAGGTGCTTTTACCGGCCCCGTTCGGGCCGATGATGGCCCGGATCTCCCCGCGCTGAATTTCGAAATTGATGTTGTCGAGGGCGACCAGTCCACCGAACCGGATGGTCAGTCCCTCGGTGCGCAGGAGGGTCGTCGAGGCGCCCTGTCCTTCGGCTGCGGCCGGGGAGGGCGCCTCGATCGAAAGGTCGGCGGCCACTTAGGCCGTGAACTTGCATTCCGGCGGGAACATCGTCTTTTCCTTGGGCACGACTTCGAGGATCTGGTGCTTGCCGCCCTTGATCTCGAAAAGGAACTCGCGAAGGAAGGCCTGGTGATCGTCCTTGCGAAGCACCTTGTCCCCTTGCGGGAAGTCGTCGCCTTCTTTCATCTCGAGGCCTTCCAACGCCTCGATCAGCTTCATGCTGTCCTCGCGGCCGCGGAAGCCTGATTTCTCCATGCCGATCTTCAAAGCGTTCATGGCCTCGTAGTTCGACTGCACATACCGGTCGGGGAGCGGGCCGGAGGGATCGATCTGCTTGAGGCGCGCAACCGCATCGTCGAAGAACTTCTTGTGCGAGGGCGTATTGAGCACGCCATCGAGAACCGGAATGTAGCGGTTGATGCCGATGAAACCCTCTATCTTGCTGCCCAGCGCGGGGATGTTGGTGGATTCCGCAATGGCGCCATCCCCCGCCCATTTGTATTTCTTGGTCAGCCCGAGGTCGAAAGCCTGATTGCCGATGGTCACGCCGTCCTGACCGAAGAAGATCCCGAACAGACCATCGAAGTTGCCGGTGATCTTTGAGAGAAACGGCGTCATGTCGGCGCGGCCAAGCGGTATGCCGGTCGTACCGACGACCTCGCCGCCCGCCTTCTTGATCTGATCCGCGTAGGCGTCGCGCGTGGATTGGCCCCATGCATAATCGGCGTAGGCGATGTGCCATTTCTTCCCGAGCTTGCTCACCAGGTAAGGCGTGAACGCGACGGCCTGGGCCGGCGCATAGTCGAATGTGCGGAACGTGTAGCGGCTGCACTTCGTGGTGGTGAGCGTCGTGTCGAGGCAGACGCCGATCATGTTGACGATCCTGCTCTCGCTGAAGACCGGCTCGCACGCGAGGCATACATTGGAGAGGAAGCCACCTTGGTGGGCATCGATCTTGTCCTCCACGACGAGTTTCTCGGCTTTGCGGCGTCCCACGTCCGGCTTCGACTCGTAGTCCGCCACGACAAGCTCGATAGGACGGCCATTGACGCCGCCGGACTTATTGATTCGGTCAACGGCCATCTGGGTTCCGACCAGCGCCGTCTTGCCGCCCGCGGCAGCGGCTCCCGACAGCGGCTGCAGGGTGCCGATCCTGTATGGCTTCGCTTGCCCAAACGCGCTCCGCCAGGGAGCGGGCACCAGCATGAGCGCGCCGAGAGCTCCTGCAGCTGCGCTCCCGTATCCGATCAAGCGGCGGCGGGTGACCTTGCCGCTGTGCCAGAATTTCTCCCCCCAATCCTGCGTGGTGTTCTTGTCGACCATGGCGTTTGTTCCTCTGTGGACATGGTGGTGCCGGCGAGCGGTGAGTAGCGTGGCCAAGCTGCGGCTCGCGGGCACCCACCATCAAACCTCGTCGCGCAATGTTTGAGAATAGCTGAAGCTTTTTGCATCCACAACGAGCGTGGTTGTCGCGCGGGCATGAATCGTTTTCGAATGCGATCACGGGGACGAGGCCATGGACGGGTTTTCCCGCCGCCGAATGCTGATAAAGTAGGCAGGAGTAAAAAGTCTGGCTGAAAAGGAGCGCCCGTGACGGTCCTCAGCATGCGTCGTCCGACATCCGCTGTCCCGCAAACCGGTCGCGATGCGCGCCTTGCGATCCGAACCGATCAATTCACCGGCCAGACGGCCGGGGTCGCCCCCGGCTATGTGCAGGGGAATCTCGCCATCTTGCCGAAGGAGCTCGCGGGGGATTTTCTGCGCTTTTGCCAGCTCAATCCAAAACCGTGTCCGGTGCTTGGGGTGTCCAGCCCCGGCGATTTTCGCCTCCCCACCCTTGCCGATGATCTCGACATCCGCACCGACCTCTCCCGTTACCGCGTATTCCGGCGCGGCGAGGTGATCGATGAGCCGACGGATATCCGCGTCCATTGGCGCGACGATCTCGTCGCGTTCGTGCTGGGGTGCTCGTTTTCGTTCGAGGAGGCGCTGATCGAGGACGGCATCGAGCTACGCCATATGACCTGCGGCGCAACCGTCCCGATGTTCCGCACGTCTGTTCCGACCGCCCCGGTGGGCCCGTTCCATGGGCCGCTTGTTGTCTCCATGCGGCCAATGACCCCTGCGAAAGCGATCCGCGCCATCCAGATCACGACCCGCTTCCCGGCGGTGCATGGGGCACCGGTGCATATCGGCAAGCCCGAGTTGATCGGCATCTCCGATCTGATGAAGCCGGACTGGGGCGATGCCGTCCCGATCAATGAGGATGAAATCCCGGTGTTCTGGGCCTGCGGCGTTACCCCGCAGTCCGTGGTCGCGACCGCCAAGCCCGACTTCTGCATCACCCATTACCCCGGCTGCATGCTGGTCACGGACCGCCGCAATGCGGAGTACGCGATCATGTAGCCGAGCCGCTAAACGCGGCTCTCACTTCCGCGAGCAGGCGCTCTTCCTCTCCGGGATAACGGGAGGAAAAGTGAAAAGGCTCCACTCGACGCGCTCCGGCCCGGCGGGCGATTTGCCCGGCCGCGGCGGTCGTCAGGTGCCTACGCTCCCTCGCCAACTCCTCGTCCTGCTGCGCGAACGCGGCCTCGATGAACAACACATCCGCATTCCGGGACAGCGCGACGACAGCGGCACGATTCGCCGGAGTGTCGGCGATATCGGTGACATACGCGATCCTCTGTCCGGGCGTGACCGTGACGAGATCGCGCAGATCCGCCAATCGTACTGTGTGCTCAACTGACGGACTCGTTTGTGAGCGGATCGCGATGGGGTGGTCATCGGGCAAGTCGTCTCGCACGGCATTTTTGAGCTGTCGCAGCCACGGCCCCACGGGCAGGCCGCGCTGCGCGAGCCGATTTTTCCAGACATTGACATGCATGGGTTCCTCGATCGCGAAGGCAAGGCATGGAGTGCCGTGATCGAGGACTGCCGCTCTGATGACGAAACTTGGCTCCTGATGCAGGACCCCATCATTGATCTGACCGATGCTGATCTCTTCTCTTGAGAAGGCGGCGTTGAGGCGGAACTGGGTCGTTTTGGATGCGAAGTTGGAAGCGATTTCCGTGACCGTGAACACGAGATCGCAGGAATACCGATGTGCAAGATTCCACAGGTACGCCTGCAGCTTATGCTGGACATGGTCGGTAAACCCATGCGGCCCATAGAGGCTTACTCTTGTGTCCCGGCCAACCAGCAGTCGCAGCAACCGGTCGAAGCCGATGAAGTGATCGACATGGGCATGCGAGACGAAGATGGCTCCGATCCGCTGCACCTTGCGTGAGGACAGCGCAGAGATGTCGCCCAGATCGAACAGGATGGCGCGGCGCTCGAACAGAGTCTCGATATAGAGTGCCGGGTCTCCGGTTCGCCCATTGACCAGAGTGGGATGCAGAAGCGGCCGCATGTTGCTTGAATGGAGCTACTGGCGCCGCTCCTGCGAAGCAGCGCTCAGGTTTTCGGGTCGGCGTCGAGGCGCGCCACCCATCCTTCGAGTCCCGGTTTGGCCGCGGGATAATGCGTAAGCACCAAGGGATCGTGACCGGGCACGACGTGATCGCGCGAGGTAGCGAGCTTCTTGAGCGTCTCGTAGCCTTCAACTACCTCGCCCAGGTTGTAGGTGGTTGGAAATATGCGCCCGCTGTCGAGATGCGCGTAGAGATGCGCCGCATCGGCGGCGAGCATGACATATCCGCGCCGCGTCTTTACCCGCACGCTCTGCAGCCCCTTCGAGTGCCCGCCGATACGATGGACCGTCACCCCGGGCACGATCTCGTCCGCACCACTATGGAACGCGACGCGACCGGCAAAGAGCTTGCGCACCATCGCGATCACGTCCTCGACCTCGAACGGCAGGCGCAGCGCCCTATGGCACATGGAGCGGCCGGTCGCGTAACCCATCTCGTCGTCCTGCAGGTGATAGCGTGCACGCGGAAACAGGTCGTAATTGCCGACATG
>Ga0209331_1000050_pt1 | contig 35294 bp, 28 predicted proteins | sample JacPinW_OM3H0_M3_FD_187971 | JGI IMG/M metagenome (GOLD analysis project Ga0209331, IMG submission 187971) | Forest soil microbial communities from Algoma, Ontario, Canada - Jack Pine, Ontario site 1_JW_OM3H0_M3 (SPAdes) (version 2) | ecosystem: Environmental > Terrestrial > Soil > Boreal...
TGGGGTGTCCCGTGCGACATTTGAGGCCGCCACGAATGGTGTTGAGCCTGACCTCACGCTGCCTGATCTTGATCTTCCGGGGCGTGAAGGCGCTCCAGCACGCGGACAGGCCGAGTTCGTGCAAACGCCTGCGGACTACATCAAGGAAGCAAACATCGCTCATTTGGCCGAGCAGGGAAAGAAGCTCGCCGCAGAGCACAGCCGCACGCTCGCTGCCATCGAGCAGAAGTTCGGAGTGCCCGGCAACGTGCTGCTCGCAATATGGGGACGCGAGACGGCATTTGGCGGTTACAAGCTGCCGAAGAATGCCATTACCGTGCTTGCGACCCAGAGCTATTACGGCCGCCGAAAGGATCTCTTCCGGCAAGAGCTGCTGTATGCCTTCAAAATGCTGGAAGAAGGCCACGTCAAGCTCGCCGACATGCGCAGCTCCTGGGGCGGCGCTATGGGTCTCACCCAGTTCCTGCCATCCGAGTTCTACAAATACGCCGTCGATTTCGACGGGGATGGGAAAAAGGATATCTGGCACTCCGTCCCCGATGCGCTGGCATCGGCCGCGGCACAGCTCGTGGGCAAAGGCTGGCAGCGGGGCGCCCGCTGGGCTTATGAGGTGCGCGCGCCCGAGGGCGTCGATTGCACAGTCGGAGTGCCGGAAGTCACTCATCCGCTGGGCGAATGGCTCAAACAGGGGTTCGTGCTTTCCTATGGCCGCAAGCCCGCCCAGGCGGAGCTGACCGAGCCCGCATCCCTATTGCTTCCAGAGGGGATTTATGGGCCTGCCTTTCTCACCTTCAAGAACTATTACGTGATCAAGGAGTACAATTTCTCCGATCTCTACGTGTTGTTTGTTGGCCACCTGAGCGACCGCATCAACGATCCGCGGCCATTCGAGCGGCCATGGAGCAAGAACACCCAGTTGCGCACCGCAGATGTCGAGAGCATGCAGCGCACGCTCACCAAGCTCGGGCTCTACAAGGACAATATCGACGGCAAGGCAGGAATGCAAACGCGCGCCGCGCTCGGGGCCTATCAGAAAGCAAATCGCCTGAAGCTTGATTGCTGGCCGACCGCAGCCGTGCTCGATGACATGCAGCGAAGAGCAGGCAAATACTGAAAAAACGAAACGCCCGGCGGGCTCACGCGCGCCGGGCGTTGATCAAGGTGATCGGTGGACCGCGTTTACTGGCACACCGCGACCGGGCGGCCACGCCAGCCGATGACGTTGCCGTATGCGTCATAGACAGGCATGCGCGTCCAGTAGCAACTGGGTCCGGGAAGCGGAGCAGCATAGCCGCTGTAGACCACGTAACCCGGACCGGGCGCGACGACATAAGCCGGGCGCGCAGCTGCAGCGCTGCCGACAATGGCTCCGGCAACGAAGCCGCCGACAAGCCCGGCACCAACGGCGCAACCATAGCAGCGGGCATCTGCGGGCGTCGGCAAGGAGGTGGCTGCGCCAGCGAGCGTCGCAGCCGCGACCAGGACAGTGAGAGTCTTCTTCATCAGAGTCTCCTTGGAGCTCGGCTGCCGCCGAGCGCGGAAAAGGGTTGCAAGCTCGGAATACCCCCGATGACCCAAACCCCCGTTTGAGCCGCGCTCAGTAGGGCCCGATAATTTGTCGGAATTTCGTCCGAATTCGGTTGACTCACCTGGTTTTTGGCCTCCGACGAGTTACGCCCAGCAAGCATGACGGAACCGTCGCCACAGGTGCCCGACACGCGTCCACACCCTCGATCAAAGGATCAGGTCAGCAAACCCGGTAGCGCGAGCCATGGCGCCAGCGCCAGCAGCTGTACGGGCGCGGACCGTATCCGTAATAAAGTGGCGCCGGCGTGTAGTAATCGTAGTAAACCGGAGCCGGAGCATAATACCCATAGTACCCGTACGGATAATAGTAGGGCCTTGCCAACGAGCTTCCAATGATGGCTCCAGCAGCGAACCCGCCGACCAGACCAGGTCCCCACCAACCCCAGCGCGCATTAGCGTTATTCGGGGTTGCAACCGTTGCGGCGGCGATCGTTGCCGCAGCCGCGAGCGTAGCCACAGTTTTTCGCATGGCATCACCTCAAGGATCGATTCCTGAGTGAACAGTTAACGTCACCCTTCCATCCTATGTTCCACCCCGCTGCTGAACAAAGGCTGAATGGTCGAGCGGGCTGGGCGTATCCATGGCGGCGGGAGCGGCAAACGCAGCATTCGGCCCAAAAATGGGCTGCTGGGTCCGGGCGCGGGGCTCGAGACAATAGCGCGACAAATGGGCGGCACCGGGCACGGTCAGTAACAGACAGGTCGCATGCAATATCATTTTGGCGAGTTGATCAGTTGATCGGCATCGCGGCAGCAGCGGCGAGCCTGTATGCAGCGCGTGCGTGAGCTACCGTCCACGCATGCACCGCCGAACTGATTTAAACTAAAGTTTAGATTACTGAACCCAAATTTAATGGCCGCACCACCGTGCCGTGCCTATCGTTGGGTGAACGAGAGAAAAGCAGAAAACCGGAATAAATCGTGTTTGAATGCGGTCTTTTTCACGACCACGGAACGGAGATCCACAATGTCCCACTTTCACCTGCAAAGAAAGCAGAGAGAGCGCGCAATAGGGGCGTCGGTGCCCGCTATCATTTGTCAAACGGACGCCCGCCAGAGCCTAGCCAGGCAACACTTGTTGTATTTTCTCGGATTTGGCGTGGCGAGCGCGATTTTAGTGAATATGACTGTGTTCCTCTATTTTTTGTCGCTTCACACATCCGGGTAGGAAATGGAGAAACCCAGTCAAGTAGCTAACGCAAGCAACAAGAAGACGCATCATGAAAAAGCTCATAGCAACCGCATTGGCTCTCCTAAGCTTTCTTGCCGGGACGGCATTGACGCAATCGGCAGCCGTGGCGCAAACGAGACGTGATGCCGGCCAATATTATTATCAAAACGGTTCACAGTACTACGATGGATACCCGCTAAGGGATTGGGAAAACATGCGCGACGGCTGGTAAAAGCCGATTCTATGCGCTTCCATCCGGGGTCCCCGAACCAGCGGCAGGGCCGTCTCGGATCAGCGTTCGTGTTTGCCGCGTCCGGGCGGCGTCCCTTACTGAACCGCATGCCGCCATGTCTGGATCTTCCGGATGCGGCCGGCTCAGACGCATCAGCGCCCGCAGCGATCATGTGAACTAATTCGACGACGGATTTAAATTATCCTGTACAAACAGCCTGCGAAGCCACATCGCCGGCCTGTTCTCGACAAACCGGCGATGCACCGCTCCAACGAATACATTCGACGGTTTGCCCCTTGCAAAGTGCCTAAGCCGATAAGGCAATTCAACTTGCAACCGTTCCCGCCACGTCATCGGGCTAAAAACGCCCGCAAATGTCCCGCCTCGCGTCGCTCGCAAGCGGCGCGGCGCAGTGGATGCAGTATGTAAGCCGTCTGCCTTCCAGCAATCCGGCGAGAGGCTGATTTTCCAGGCATTGATCCAGGGCGGATTTGCTTCGTCACGCGGCAGGTATTCAGGCAGACATTCTGTAACCGCTTGCCAGAAAAGAATTTGGGCCACTTCCTCAAGGTATTGCAGATTGAGCCGCGACGCCTGCAGGAATTGCTCCTGCGTGCGCCGCGCTGCGAGCTCGAGATGGAGCAACTGGTGGAATCGGCTCCGCCCTAGATCGGTGTGCGCGAGAAATGGAGCACGCGCAGGCGCTGTCTCGGACCAATCGATAAATAGACGCTGAACGCGCTCATTCAGCTCCTGGTACTGATGGAGCAGGTCGAACACGTCCGAGGACGGCTGGCGGATGATACCTTGTATGAACATCTGGGCGAAGATCGCCGAGATGATTGCCTGATCCCACGCGTGCTTCGCATAGTAGATATGCGGATGTCCAAAGACGCGGTAGGTATCCTTAAAAAGCGCAAGCCCGAGCGGCGCGAGGAAATCCAGTACCAGTCGATTGAACTCAGCAACCGCATTCTCGGTCAATCCGCCGTCGGTTTCCCGGCGGATCATCTCGACTGTGATTGTATTTTCTATGGCGATGAAATCGGAACCGGGGCTGTAGAGCGGGTCAAGGAAGATTCCCGCCTCCCCGATACAGCTCCAGCGGTTGTGCGAGAAAAGCTGTCGCGCGTGATAGCTGAAATTCTTCAGCCGACGAAAATCAAGCGGCACGTGGCCCTTGATCAGTTTCCAGGCCGCAGGTTCATGCGCGCGCAGCCATTCCAGGCTCTGCGCATATGATTTGGCATAGCTGTGGAATGGATGAATTGTCTCATCCGTCACGATGCCGATGCTGGTTGCTCCCGAGGAGAGGGCAATGAACCACACCCAATAACCGCGCCCCATCAGATGATTGGTGGAGAGATAGCGGTCCTCTATGATTCTGTGCCGCCACTCCCGGCTCGCATTTGCCCCCATGTCAGAAACGTCGATGCGCGCGTTTATGCGCCACCAGGCGGCGCTGGCGGAGTGCGCGTTTGGTTGCGCCAGATCGAGCTTCGACTGCAGGAACCGGCCGCGGCCCAGCGCATCGATCAACCACCGGCCTGAGAGCGCGCGAGGACAACCCTCGCCGCCATGGCACAAAACGGTATGTGCCTGTGGTCCTTGCGCGAGAACGACATCATCAATGATTGTTCCTTCGAACACGCGGACGCCCATATCAAGAATGATCTGCCGCAGGTCATTCTCCAATCGTCCCCGGTCGACCAGGTAGGCGGGCGATGGCGAAAACAGTCGGGGACCGATTTCGCTACGATCCTCAAAAGGGCCGTGCGCATTGCCGAGAAAGAAGCGCAACCCAAGCTTCGGCAGTTGCCGTTTGGCGAGGTAATCCTCGAGCCGCAAGACCCTGGCGAAGTAGTGCCCGGCGATCTCAGTCGTTGCCTCGCCCACCTTGTGCGCCGCCTCGGGCAATGGTCTTGTCAGCCGGTCGATGACGGCGACCGACAGCGACGGCAATTCGAGCTTGAGCTGGCGGGCAAGGGTCAATCCGGCAAGCCCGCCGCCGCAGATCAGCACATCATAACTTGTCTGGGTGTGTTCACAGGGCTTTCCCGCGGCTAGCGGGGAGGAGACTGGAATCGGAGGGCTAAACGTCACTGTCATCAGCCGGCAAACAAGACTGGCATCTAGATTTTTCGCGCTTGAATGATTTTCGCGATAACGTAATTCCTTTCTCTTGCGAGCTCGAGCAATCGACAGCCGCGGTCGAGTGCCTCCAATCCTCCATTGGAATCGTGGGAAAGACGGCGAACAAACTCATAGGTCGGCAGAGTCTTTCGATTGATATCCCGAGTGCTCAAACCTGAAAAGCCCAGCCCCTTTAGCAGTCTGAGGGCTCTCGCCTCGGTAAACGGCAAAGTCGTCCTTCCGCGATTTTGCCGAAAGGCGAACCAGTGCTTGTAGCTGAGCGCCAAGAGTCCAGCTGCCGAATTGAGGTCGCCGGCAAAGAACAAATCTGTAAAAATCAGTTTTCCTTCCGGCTTAAGAACACGGTACGCTTGCTTAAAAAAGCGTTTTCTCGACGGAAAGCAGCCAATGCACTCGATCGCCAGAACATAATCGAAACTATTGGATGAAAACTGGAGCTCGCAAGCATCCCCAACGAGAAATTCCATTGTATTTGAGTTTCTTGCAAGCGGCTTCACCTCGGTGCAAGCGCGCGCAATTTGGTTGGGATCGACATTGAGACCGACGAGCTGCAAATTGTTGCCGCGACGATTGAGGTCGGAAATCGTGCCTCCGTAGCCGCAACCCACATCAAGAATTCTACAGGGTTGGCTTAAGTCAATATGCCTGAAAACCTCCGTATTGAGTCGTTCCGACGCCTGCTGAAAGCCTTCGAAAGAAAGATCAGGATTCTTTTCGTCGTTCCAATATCCCAAATGAATGTTCGCACCGAGCGCGCTCGCGACATTCGAGTTGCCGCGTCTGATCTCGTCCAGGATCTCATCAGAATAGGGAACCGTTCTAACAGTCAAACCGAGCCTCTCCAGATTGCGGCAGCGACAAGTTACGCCATTAACTTGAGAGCAATGGCTCTAGCCGCAGCCGGTTGGCGGGAATCTGGATATAGCGGTTGAGTAGATTCTCCTCCAGATTGAGCTCCTTGCTGCCGTCTGGACCACGCAACCGGACCACCGGATGAATGTGTGCGCTCCTGTCGGGATCGCCTGGGTAGCGGGGGATTTGCAGCGCATTCGGGAAACTGTGAATGTCGCCGTATTCAAGGGTGGCGAGCAGTAACGTGTCATCGTCAATAGGTTGCTCCTGGTACCATTGGCGCGTCTGGTGACCCAGATCAATCCAGGTTCCATTTCCAGTCCGGCGATAACACCGCCCGATATGCCCAGGCTGGAGATACATCCCTGCATCCTCTTCAAAATCCTCGAGCAGATGGCCGGATAGATCGTCGGGAGCGATACGGGACCTTGGTTCGTTTGCACCCAGCATCTCGGCGAGATGGCGGGCCAAAATCATCGAATTGTAACGAAATCCGTGGATGAAGCCGCTCGATGAGAACAAACGATAATCGGGGCCGTGTGTGAGCGCGCCGGCGAAGAAGAGTCCCGGTATTGCGCGGGACTGAAACATTCCGTCAATCTCGGGGAACTTGCCATGCAGGCGAGATAGGCCAATGGAATCGGTAACGGTGTCGAGATTGCCGGTGAATCCCGTTGCAGCTATGACCTCGTCGAACTCCAATGTCTCAACTTCGTTTTGCGCATTCGTATACGCAACCGTAGCCTGGTAGACGCTCTTCGCACGGGTGATTTGCCGGATCATGCAGTTCAAAAGCGCCGCCTGGTGCTTGAGTTGGTAGTTTTCGACGAGAATGGCGTTGGTATTGCGCACACTGCCGACATAATGGGTCTGATAGGCCAAGCGGGCCGGGCTGGGGCTCGCCAGCATGATGATCGATGCTTCATTCAAGATGTCTTTGGCGCATTCGAATCCGCTGTTGCCCTTGCCGATGATCAGAACCCGTTTGTCGCGATAGTGCTCGCGCGGCTTCATTGCAGCGTAGGGCGTCGTGAGTTCGATGCCGGGAATGGGAGCGGTCCAGGGTTTGAGCCCGGTGGCCGCAACCACGTACCGGGCAACGATCGGACCCTCTTCGGATTCGACGAGAAAGGCGCCGCAGTCTCGCGCTACCTTCGTGACTCCGACATTGTAGGTCACGGGAACCGCATACCGCTCGCATAGATTTGCCAGCATCGCGGGAATCACTTCCCGGCGAGGAAAGAACTCTCTCGAAAAGCCTCTTGTTAGCACGGCGCGATCATCCGTGATCAGGCTGTTCCAGTCGTAACGTTCGCTAAACCTGCTCTTCGGATCGCGGCCGGTGTAAAGCTTGTTATTGCTGATGAGCTGGCCATGAACGGGAAATCGCGTGAAAAAGGCTCCGGGAGCATCGGTCTGTTCAAGAATGCGATAGCTGAAATTTGCGCCGGTCCTCCGTTTGATTTCGCCAAGCGTCAGAGCGACCTGCACGCCCCCCGGGCCGGCGCCGATAATTGCCAGATCAAGTTCCTTGGGCCCTCCCATTGTTAAATTCCCGATACCTACTCGTTCCTTTTCCACCACATTCGCAGCATTCGGCCGCAACTCTATCATAGGTCTGTCGGGTTGCTAACACTATGAACAGCCTGATCACAACATGCTTATCGTTTCAGCGGCGCTGGCCGGCGTGCGCACGTGCTCAGGCCGGAATCCGAGCGCGATGAGCCGCGCCTCGACGCGGCGCAGCGCTGGAAAGCGAGACATGAGCTGAAGGAGCGGCGGCACTTTGGGGCTGGCGCTTGCGCTCAAAACGGGGTGGATCAGCCGATTATGGAGGAACGCCTGCAAACGTTGAGTCGCGCGGGTCGGAAACATGCGCCGTTTCTGAAGCCGCCGCAGATGGTCGGATTGCACCATCCTCGACTGGAGCGGCTCCCAGAGAATGTTCGCAGCTGCCACCGCGTCCTGGATGGCAAGATTAACGCCCACGCCGCCCAGGGGAGACATGGCATGCGCTGCGTCGCCAATGCAAAGCAGACCTGGGCGGTGCCAACAATCGAGCCGGTCGAGGATAACGGTGAGAAGCTTGATTTGCTCCCAGTCCTCGAGCTCGTCGAACCGATCCGCGAACTCGGGCACAAGTCGAGCAAGGCTTTGACGGAATGCCGGCAATCCGTTTCTGCGAATTTCGTCCGATGAGCCTTTTGCAATATGGAACGCACATTGCCAGTAGTCTTCGCGGGCAATCGCCACGAGGATGCGTCCGGCGTCGAAACGGGCGAAGCTTTTCCCGGGATCAATGCTCGTTTTGCGCAACCGAAACCACAGGATGTCCATCGGCGCGCCGAGATCGCGAGCGATCAATCCGGCGCGCGCGCGGATAATAGAGTGGCGGCCGTCGCATGCGACTGTAAGATCGGCCCGTACCTCAACCGGCCCTTCCGCGGTCTTGGCGCAGACACCCGCAACGCGCCCGTTCTTCTCCCTCACCTCGACTGCCTCGGTGCGCATCAGGAGCCGAAACGATGGATAACTCTTGCCACGTTCAGCGAGGAAATTGAGGAAGTCCCACTGCGGCATCAGCGCAATGAATTTGCAGCGCGTGGGCAGGCGGGTAAAATCCGCGAACGGGTATTCCCGGCCACTAAAGTAAGCGCTCTGGGTTAATTCCTTCTGATGCGGGAGCTTGAGCAATTCGTCGAGCAAGCCAAGCTCGCTCATGACTTCGAGCGTTGAGGGATGGATTGAGTCGCCGCGGAAATCGCGCAGGAAATCCGCATGTTTCTCCAGAATGATGACATCGACCCCGGCCCGGGCCAGCAGCAAGCCGAGCATGAGCCCGCACGGGCCCGCTCCAACGATGCAGCAGCGGGTGGAGAAGTTCTCGACTTTCAACCGGACTAATCCCCAAAAGCCCGCTAACCGACAAAGATCGGAAGACCGAAGCGTGAACGCCGGCCATGATCCACGCAGGGCCGATTTCACCCGCTCACATATCAGTGGTTTACCTGAGTCATCAATGCTCTTCTGCGGCGCTCTTCGATTAATTGAAAAACCAAACTCGCTCGCAAGCTTCTTTGAGCAGATCAGCGGTACCGAGTTGGCAATCGAAAATGCGCTGGGATCAGCATCCACTGACCGAGAACCTTTACGTGGGTTAAAACGATGGACCTCCTTGCATCCTGGTCAGTTTGCAAGCTTCGATAGCTTGGCCCGAGGGCTTGGTTGGAATACGGTGATCCGTGTATAATGCCAATTCTCAAGCGGATGGTTCGCTCTGAGGGGGCATGCTACGCTGGCGTCGGGCACGGCGCGCTGCCCCAGCCCACGAACGGCCCATCTTTGGCAGCCATGATCCCCACGATACGCAATACGCTGTTCCCCGTCGCCGTCGGGGTGCTTGCCCTGTTCACAATATTGGTCGCGCTGATACCGATCGGCCGCGCACAGGATCGCTCCCGCGCGGAGGTGATTGCGCCCGGCGAGGTCGAACCCATTTCGGGGGAGATCAAGATCGGGAGCTCGGTCGTAGGCCGTATTGCCGAAGTGACCGTTAAGGTCAACGATCGAGTCTTTGCCGGCGAACTGCTGGTCCGCCTTGAGGACGATGATCTCAAAGCCCGTGTTGCAGTTGCCGAAGCGCAGGCTGCTCTGCAAAAGCGGGTGCGAAATGATGGCGTCGCTGGAGGCCGGGCCGCTGATCGGCGAAAGGCCGAGGATGCGGTCGCCGACGCGGAGAAGGCGGTTGTTGACGCGCAATCCGCCCTCGACAGGACGGCAGCCGCGGTGCGCGACAAGGGCGCTCCCGAGAGCACTCTCACCGCGGCCCGCACCGCACTGTCACGCGCTCAGGATCGGCTCAAGCAGCAACAGGATGCGCTTCGCAGGCTCGATGCGCAATCGAGTGTCCCGTTACCGACCCAGTTCGAAGGCCAGCTCAATGTCGCCCGAGGCGAACTGGCGTACGCCAATGCAAATCTGGAAAAGATGAGGATACGGGCGCCGATTGCCGGCACCGTGCTTCAGGTCAACGCCAAGGTTGGTGAATTGACGTCTCCGAGCTCGCCTCAACAGCTTATCTCGCTGGGCGATGTCTCTGCTTTGCGCGTGCGCGCGGAAGTGGCAGAGCTCAATATCGGCTCGATCAAGGTAGGGCAGCCGGTGGTGGTGCGAGCGGCCGCTTTTCGTGAACGCGAGTTTGCAGGAAAGGTATCGTCCGTTGCTCCGGGTGTTGAGCCACGGCGCACCGGAGCGGATGCCCGACGCTCTCCCTCTGACAGTAAATTCGTACAAGTATTTGTCGATTTGATCGACCCGGGCCCGCTTGCGGTCGGCATGAATGTCGACGTGTATTTTCGGAATGATGCTACACAGTGATCATCATCGCAGGCGTGCCGGGGATTAAAACAGCGACCGCAAACCCGCCAGTCTGGCGAGTCGTTTCCCGTGCTGGACGAGGTTCAGCATCATGGGATCATTGGGCCCAAGCTCATAGTGATAGAACCGCTCCCCCGAACGCTTGAATCCGAGCATCCCCAGAATAGGGGTCAATTTCGGTTCGCATCCAATGTAGCACTCGACGATCCCTTGCTGCATCGTGTATTGCAGCCACTCGGAGCACATTTTCAGGTAGGCCGGAGTACCCCGTTTCGTTTTTTTTATAATCACTTTCGTGCAGATAGCCGTCCGTTGAGGATGATTTTTGGAGGCGCGCATTCCGTAGAAGTCCTCAAAAACACCGAGCGCTCCTTCCCTTGCCAGGTTGGTACGCAAGGACCCGATGACCTCGCCCTGCTCGATCGCAACGAATTCATGACCAAAGTCATCGAATTCATCTCGCAAGATCTTCTTATCGTGATCAAGATGCGGCGAATACCTGCCAAACTCTTCCCAACAAATGTGATAACGAAGCTTCATGACCTCATTGAGGATGTTGTCATCGCGGCAATGGACTACATGGATATTTGGATATTTGCCGCCTATTGAAAGCGGCGATAGGTTGCTCTCGCCACGGCTCTCGCCCCGCACAACCGCGTTTCCCAAAAATCTGCCAAACTCAATCGCAACCCCCGGAGCGTGCTTCTGCATTCTCCACAATGTGTCATCCTCTATGACAAGCGCGCGGACGGCTGTTCTTGCTACGACATCCGCGGGGGCTGGGAAGCCTTGCACGTAGCCCATCTCTCCGATGACCGACCCCGGTCCCAACCCGGTCGCCCCCAACTCGGGACCATCGCGCTTTTGACGGACCTCGAGCCTGCCCTCGGCAATGAGGTACATGTCCCTGTAACGCTCGCCCGCGCGGTGGATGACATCGCCCGCGCTGAAACTGACCTCCTTCAGAAGGCCGTGAACACACTCAGGATAGCGTGAAGACGGTGACGCAAGCTCGTAAAGACTGACCATTGGATCGTTCTATCTGTTAACACCGGCTCAAACGCGGGGCACAATCTGCATCGGGAGTTTCTCGCCGGGACGCAAAGTGATCCGGCACGTGGCTTCTGCCTGGTGGCCGGGCTTCATCCGCAGCTTGAAGCATTGAGCCAGCGTCGCAACGCAAAGGATTGCTTCCGTCAGCCCAAACGCCATGCCGGCGCAGACGCGCGGACCGACGCTGAAGGGAATATAGGCGAATTTTGAGACCGGTTCGGAACTGCCGGGCAGGAAGCGCTCGGGGACGAAATGGTCGGGGTTGGTCCACAATTTGCGGTGCCGGTGCAGGAGCCATGGCGAAACGACGATGACGGACCCTTTGCGAATGCGTCTTCCTTCAAATCTCTCTTCGCGGCCCGCCTCGCGCGAAAGCATTGGAACCGGTGGATAGAGCCGCATAACTTCTTCAAGAATTGCGCGCGTATAGATCAGTTTTGGCACGTCCGCGAACGCCGGCGGCCGGTCACCCAGGACCTCGTCGATCTCGCTGTGAAGGCGTCCCTCGACCTCAGGTGTCTGCGAGAGGATGTACCATGTCCAGGCAAGGGTATTGGCCGTGGTTTCATGTCCCGCCATCAGCAGGACGATGGCCTCGTTGCGCAACGCCCGCGGATCGAGCGGCGCCCCGGTTTCCTCATCACGGGCGTCGAACAGCCGGCTGATTACGGATACCCCGTCACCATCGCGTTGCATTCGCAGCCTTGCGATGACGTCGTCGATGGCTGCATGGACGCGTCGGACCGAGCGATAGACCCCGGGCAAATGCGGACGGGGCAGCCAATCCGGCAGACCGATGAGGGAAATGAAATCGATACGCCCGATGCGGCGTTGATAGTCGCTGAACCCTTCCACGATCTGCAAGGCCCGGTCGCTGCCGAGCTGCCGCCCAAAAACAGAGCGACAGATGATTTCGGCGGTGAGCTGCGCCATTTCGCTCAAGGCATCCAGCTCGGCAGGCGCAAGCTTCGCCCAGCGAGCGCGCGCCTCCAGCGCCGTTTCGACCATCACCGGCGCGAATTCTGAAAGACGCGAGGGGTGGAGGATCGACGCGACAATGCGCCGCCGCTGCTTCCAAACATCCCCATGGCTGACGAACAGGCCGTCTCCAATAAGCGGCTGCAACAAGTGGCGATGAGTGGGGCTCTTGCGCTCGAAACTGTCGGTATGGGCGCCGAACGCGAACTGTACGCTCTGCGGTGAGTTGCACAGGAAAATATCCCGGGCGAGGAACCTCATCCGCACGAAATCGTACTCGAACGCCTGCTCCTCAAAGACAGCCAACATATTTTGTCGCCACAACCGGGCACGCTGCCAAGGCGACGGCACCTGCATCAGCCGATGGGGAAACGGCGGGACAAAGCCGGTCTGCATTCCTGCGCTCAAGACTTTCGCTCGACAGGGCGAATGCCCAGAAAACCGAAATCGCTTTGGTAGATCAAGTGCAAGCGCCTGTTTGGGAGGATAAGATCAAAACGTGAACAACTTTGCCGGTTAACCACCAGTGCTCCTTTGCGTCTTCACGGAAATGCCAGATTCGACTCGCATGATTGATGTTGCGCAGCGTCGGAAATTTCATCGAGGGGCGATTTGCGTCACGTCGGGCGGTCCGACACCAGCATAGTTGCCAAAGCCTCACATCGCGACGCGTGCATGTGCGATTTTCGCTGGACTGCCGCAGCTAGCCAATGAGGAAGAGCGATGACACCGACCAGGCTGATGAATATTTTGGCTGCAGTTACTGTGTTGGCGTGGATCGTTCCCGGCACGGCCAGTGCCGAGGGCAACATGGGTGCGCTTGACGGGGAGTGGGCCGGCAGCGGCACTGAACGCGATACGCCTTTCCAGTCCATGCAGAAAATCACCTGCCAATCAAAAATCCGCGCTGATCAGCATCATATGAGCAACGAGATTTCGTGCACAACACAGTCCGGGGTTCGTAAGACGACGCACACGCAAGTCACCCTCGAGGGAACTCGCCTTAGTGGCAGCGTACTCCAGACCCGCACATTACCTAGCGAGCCGATGCAGTCGAGAAAGGGAACGGTGAAAGGAGTCAGAACTGGAAATTCTGCAGTGACCGAGATCCAGTTCTCCGGATTGATGATGCCCGCGGCCAAGTCGCACCTCATTGTCCACGATGCGTCGTCCTACTCGATCCGGGTCGAGGCGATGGGCGCTGTGATGATGGATGTGAAATTCAAAAGAGTTGGCCCACCCAAGGAAGCTAACAAGGAAGCCACCCAGGCCAGTCAAGCACAATAATTGAGATTTGCGAGGCCGGTCCTGATCCCTGGCAGTCGACTGAGGGGCCGGCGCTCGCTCCAGCAGGGCAAATCTGTAAATTATTTGTAGATCGACCCGATGCCGGCCGCTCGCTCTCGCGAGCGACATTGCAAAATAAACACGATCGGCCTTCTTTAATTGAGGCTCACCGGCAAAGACCTTAGAGAGCGGAACTCGAGGTTGGAGTTCCAGACCGGCTCGCCCGCCAAGCGTACTTTGGGAAAACGCTGCAAAAATGCGGTGAAGAACCAGCTCACTTCAAGCGAGGCGATTTGCCTCCCGAGACAAGAATGGGCGCCGCCCCCGAACGAGAGGTGTTGCGCGCTGTTGCGGCGGCCGAGATCAAACCTATTCGGTTCATCAAAAACACGTGCATCTCGGTTTGCGGCGCCCAGGAATGGAACGACGAGTTGGCCCTCTTCAACGCGCACACCATCGATCTGAACAGGAGTTGCCGCGAGACGCCATGTGAACTGATTTGAGGCGTTATAACGAACCACTTCGTTAGCCACATTATCGGCGCAAGCCGGGTCTGAGAGGAAGCGTTCAATTTGGTCCGGATTTGTCGCAAACGACAAAACCCCGCTGCTCAGCGAGCCCGGAGTCGTAGGGGCAAATAACGCAATCAACAGCAGAACCAGTTGGTGAATCGTCTGATCGAGGCTGGCCTCCGATTTGCTGACATCCAGACTGCCCGCAAGGCGGGCTATGACGGTATCGGGAAGGACTTTCCCGCGCTTTCCCTCTACAAGCTCCAAAGCGTACGTATGCAAATCTGTCAGGTTGTCGAGAAGATCATCGAGAGCCACTGGCTGGTCCTGGGGCCCGGACCAGTACGTCATGATGACGTTTACCCTCGGAACAACAAAGTCGAGATCCTCCTCGGGTAGTCCGAATGCATGAACAGCAGCTTGGACGGGAAGCTTCGCAGTTAGCTCCACCGCATCAATGGCGCTTTTGCCGTTTGGAATTGTCGCCACAAGGTTGCGGGCTATTTGCTCGATGACATTGCTGTAGTGCTGATGTGCCGCCTGCGTAAAGCCGGCGGTCGTGGACCTTCGCAACGAGTCGTGCACGGGATCGTCAGTATACATCATCACGTTGTTCGTAAACCGGTGATATATATTGCTAGGCGGCAACGAGCGACTGGGAAACTTGGCACTCAAAACCGCGCCCATCCGCTGCGCTTTCAGGGCAGGATCGCGCAATACATTGACGCAATCGGCGTGAGTCACAATCGCCCACGCGTTGAGTTTTTCGGACCAGTGCACTGGTCCTTTCTCAGCCAAACGCGCGTAGAAGGGATAAGGATCCGGCACGATGCTCGGATCTGCCAACACTGATGCGTCGTGCATGGGGGGGTTACCTGGGGTACATAGATCGGATCAGGCTCGGCCCTGATCTCGCGGTTGATTTTGAGGAATTCGGCTCATCGGCACGCTTGGCCTCTAAGACCACATAAGCCCGCGGATGTCTACTGTCATGTACTATCTCTGTGTGACAAGGATTTTTAAGGTATACGTCTTGCCCAAGTTTTAGGCAGTCTCGATGTTCGGCCAGCCTAGCTGACAAGCCCGCGAGCCGTGGCGCGTTAGTTTTTTTTACAACTGTTTCTCGTGGAATTCCCGTGCCGATACGGCTGCGAACCCGCCCGATCGGGGCGATGATGCGCACCCTCATTAACCCTAAATGCCGGCCAGCCCACGCAGGCGCTTCCCGTGCCGGGCCAAGTCCAGCACCATTGGATCATTCGGCCCGAAATCATAATGGAAGAACCGCTCCGCCGCCAGTCTGAAACCCAGCGTAGTATAAATTGCCGCCAGATGTGGCTCGCAACCTACATAACACTCCAGAATGTCCTGCTTGATCATATAGTCTAGGAATACAGTACACAGTTTCAGGAAGACCGGAGTGCCTCGATGTAATTTCTTGACCGTGAATCTTCCGCAAATCGCAGTGTGCGCCGGATGATGTTTTGACGACGTCATGCCATACAATTCCTCGAAAATGCCCAGACTTCCTTCTCTCGACAGATTCGTGCGTAGCGTTCCTATGACCTCGCCGGCCTTGACGGCTACGAACATGTGTCCGAACCCGTCGAGTCTATCCGTTAAAATCCTCTTCGCATGATCCGCGTCCGGAGAATCCCGGCCATACTCTACACAACACACATTATATCTGAGCCTCATGGCCTCCTGCAGTACCTGGTCATCGTTGTTACAAATGGAAACGTCGACGTCCGATGCCTTACTGCTACTCGGCAACAGGGACATGAGATTGGCTTTGTTGTCATTAGGTTGTGAGACTTTCGCAAGATACCTGCAAAACTGAACTGCCGTCCTCCGGTCCCCTTCATGTATCTTCCACAGTGTCTCGTAATCGATGACGAGCGCAGATGCAGCCGTCCGGGCCACGATGGCTGCGGTTGCGCGACTGCCTTGCAGGAGGCCGATTTCTCCAATCATCGAGCCGGGTCCGATCGATGTGCGCGCCTCTCGCGCAGGTGACGGAGAAAGCACATCAAGAGAGCCTTCCGTAACAAGGTAGAGTTCCTTGTAGTATTGATCCTGGCGCCGAACGATATCACCGGGATCGAAACTTATTTTTCTGCAGAAAGCGTGAAGGAACTCGGGATACGGCGGTGTGGATGCAAGCTTCCGCAAATTTGGCATCTCTGACATTCGGTCCTGCCTTGCATAGCGGGCCTGGAGTGATCTGAGGCCACCTAAAAAGCTCACAGTCCTGAGATAGCGTTCGATTCTAGGTTTGCTTACCGGCACGCGCAAGGGCGCAGCTTTCTGCTCTCCAATCGCCGATTTCAATGCTGCGAGCGGCTCGCACTCACGCCCTTGGTCGTGACCGCAATCCATCAGGCCGACAATAGTGGACCATGGGTCCTCGGCGCTTACGTATGCGGCGTCGTAATCATCAGTGCCGTGTGTGCGGCGGCGATGAAACGCGTTCCCTAACTGAAGGGGCTGGCGCAGCATGGCTGAGTACTCGGATCAAAGAACGCCCGCAGGAGGCGATCAGTACAAGCCGACCGGGACGGCGGCCGCCTCGTCCGGCCGCCGCGGCGCCCCGCGCAGCTTCTTCTTCAGAAACCGAGTGTCATAGCCGTTGAAGAGATGGCCGAGCAGGCCGCGATCGAGATCGGATGTTCCGAACAGCCAGTCGGCGATTGGGAAGGTGACATTCATGTTCACCTCCATCATCAACCGCGTGTTGTGGTGCGCAGTGTGGTGGCGGCGCAACGTGTTAACGAAGGGGCAATTGCGCACGAACCAGTTTTCCTCGACATGGCAGCAGAAGTGCATGAACTCATAGATGAGATACATGCCGGTAGTGACGCACATGAAGAGCCAGCCCACATTGGGCGAAAAGACGCTGCCCAGAACCGCCGCGACGGGCATCGACATGAGGACGAAGACGACCAGCATACCGGGCGCGAACAGCGTCACGCGCCAATCCGTGTGGTCGCGGAAGCGCATCTCGTCATCGGTGAAGAACTGGTGATGATTAAGCGTGTGGCGCTCGTAGATGACGCGCAGAGCCTTGATGTTGACGGGGCGGTGCATGAAGTTTTTGTGCACTGCCCATTCGAAAACATTTGTGAACAGGAATGTGAGCGGCACGGTGAGCCATTCCCACGCGGTCACGTTGTGAATGTGGTGAATGTAGATGTAAAAGACTGCCGCCCCCATCGCATAGATACTGAAAAGGTGGATATAGCCGTCATACCGTCCCATGATGCGGGATCGGTATTCCTGCCGAAATGCAATTTGCCGCTGACTGATCATCGCCGTCTCTAGTCTTTCTGATGCTGAACGGATCTGGGCGTCGTCGCCCGGCTGCGGGGCGGCTTGGAGCCTTCCTCTCGAGCCCCACACATTTATATCACAGCGGGAACCCGTGCATCAGGGCAAATTCGGCAGTCAAAATGAAGTAGTTTGGATGCTTCAGCACCCGATAGGGACCGCTGGCGACAAGCGGTGCTCCAGGGAGCACGATGATGCGGGTGGTCCAGCGCCGACCCAGGCTCATCAGGACCCACAGCCGGCCGCATTGCAGCAGCGCATAGATAATCACCAACGTGGCATGAACCGGCCGGTCCACTTGAGCGGTGGTGACGCAGGTTGTTTCGGCTCGCAGTAGACGTTCGAGCTGGGTGAACGCCTGGCGAGACGAGATACCTTCGATACCGACCCGTTTGTGCAGCTCGTTTACAGTCGGATTGCGCGTGATATAACCCACATGCGCTCCCAAGCCCGGCGCGAGCGCGGGCAAGCCTCGGCCACGGCGATATTCGGCCAGCGCTTCGAGATACATGTTTGCGGCAACATAGTTGGCCTGGCCCGGCGTGCCGACGACGGTCGAGAGCGATTAATACATGAGGAATACATGATGAAGAAGTCGAGTGGAAGATCGAGCGTTGCTCGATGCAGGTTCCAGGCGCCTTGCACCTTCGGCGCCATGACTCGCCGCATGCGCTCGCAATTCCCGCGATCCCAATCTTGCTGGATGGCGCGAGTATTCCAAGGCCCGAGCGGCTGCCGCAGGATCTGGAGAGCGGGTTAACCCACAGCGAAACCCATCGGCGCATCGAGATTCAAAAACCACGATGCGGGGCAGGCGACGTTAAAGGATGAAACGCCGCGTCTGCGAGATGCCATCTGACGGGAGTCGCTACCCCCAACTCATCCTGCGGGCTAATTCTGGTTGACATGGAGTATGTAAATGGATGCCGCAGTGCCTTACGTGCTGACCCTTGGTCGTCTCTTGATGGCTCTCATTTTTGTTCGCGAGGGATTCCACACACTCAGCACGAGGACAACGATCGCAACATCTCTGAAGAACCGCGGCGTACCCTTTGCAGGTATTCTTGTTTGGGCCTCAGTTGTTATAGAAATTTTAGGTGGGTTGATGTTCATTGGAGGTTTTCTTACGCGCTGGGTCGCGCTAGTCCTGTTCTTTTACACCATGATCCTCGCACTGATGTTTCATGCATATTGGGCCGTGCCCGCCGCGACCAGGAGGACTGAGTCGTTATTCTTCTTCATCCATTTGGCCATGATGGGAGGAATGCTCTACGTCGCCGCATTCGGCGCAGGTCCTTGCAGTATCGACGGTTTGCTAGGGCGCTAGGCAGCCCATCTCTTCCTCAACCACTCAACCGCAGTACAGTAGGATCGGTTGTTCATCAAGCAAAATTGGCGCGGCACTGCAGCGCGATATTCCTGTCATATCTGTCCTGATCGGCGGTGGCAGTGCTCCACAAGCGGAACCTCGGCAATCAGCCGGCAACGGTTGGAACTGTAGCCGCCTTTTTGCCCTCACGGTGCGCTTGAATTCCGGTTGCCCAATCGAGAGCGCGATTCTCGGTACGAATGCGTATCGCGAGCCCGATCACATTGAGGACAAAGAACAGTGCCGCCCAGATCGGCATCCCGAGCGCCAGCGGCACGACGGCCATTTCAGCACTCCCAATGAAGTAGGCCGGATGCTTCAGCACCCGATAGGGGCCGCTGGCGACGAGCGATGCTCCGGGGAGCACGATGATGCGGGTGGTGAAGCGCCGGCCCAGGCTCATCAAGACCCACAGCCGGCAGCATTGCAGCAGCGCATAGATAATCACGAACGTGGCATGAACCGGCCGGTCGTAACCCCAGAACCATAATCCGGCAAGCCACACCACAATCAGCACGACCAAGGCCGGATACTGCTTGCGCCCGAACTCAACGCCGCCCGAAGCAAGCAGGCGCGCGGCGTTCTGAGCCGCCCAAACCAGGTCGCCAAGTCGCTGCAGTGTGACAAAAGCGAGGAGTGCGACAGCGTAACGCATCAACAGTTCTCTCTCACAAAAAAAAGTCGGCGTTTGATGCGGCTGCCGGCGCAGTCTGCTCCAACCAACTATTGATCAGTGAGAGCGGCGACAGGCTGCTCCTCCACTACTTGGTTTGCTGTGCTTGTCGGAGCCTCGTCAGATGACTGCAATACTTGCAGGATGCGATCTGCCATGTTGTTGATGGATCCGGACTGGATGACCTCCATTACCGACATGCTGATCTGCAGTTCTCGACTCATCACTCCGCTGAGCTCAACAACCATGAGGGAATCGAGTCCGAGCTCCATTAACGGACGATCCGCTTCGATATGTTCGGCGCTGGCGCCGAGAACGCGTGCGAAATGCGCTTTGATCCATGTAACCAGGAATGACTTGCGCTGTTCCGGCGGCAGGCGCTCAAGCTGTTTCTGCATATCCTCCATATGGCCGTTACCGGAGGCGCTGATAACGAGGCTTAAGCGCGGTTGTATCTCGCCCTGCCATAGCTGGCCGATCCGCCCCCAATCTACCTGTGCGGCGGTGACGCAGGTCGCATCGGCTCCGAGCAGGCGTTCCAACTGCGCGAATGCCTGGCGAGAGGATATACCGTCGATGCCGACACGTTTGTGCAGATCGTTTACCGTGGGATTGCCCGTTAGGTAACCCACATCGGAGAGCGGCCCCAAACCAAGCGCGAGGGCCGGCAAACCCCGGCCACGGCGATATTCGGCGAGCGCTTCGAGATACATATTTGCGGCAACATAGTTGGCCTGGCCCGGCGTACCGATGACGGTCGAGAGCGAGGAATACATGATGAAAAAGTCCAATGGACGATCAAGCGTCGCCCGATGCAGATTCCAGGCACCTTCCACCTTTGGCGCCATGACTCGCTGCATACGCTCCTGATCAAGATTCACGATCGCGCCGTCATCGAGCACCATGGCAGCATGGACGACGCCGCGAATGGCCGGCATTCCTTCTGAAATGCCGGCAACCACTTCGCCGAGTGCAGCTTGGTCCGATATGTCGGCGCGAAAGACGCGCACAGCCGCCCCCGCGGCTTCGAGCGCCGCAATGCCGGCTCGCGCTTCGTCCGTGGCAGCACCGCTTCGGCCAATCAGCGCAAAGTGCCGCGCACCCTTTTCCGCCAGCCAACGCGCCGTCGCAAGCCCAAATCCACCAAGTCCGCCGCTGATAAGATAGGTCGCATCATTGCGTACCGTGACCTGCCGCTGGATTACAGGCCGCAGTTCGCCGTCGTCGATTGCGATCACCAGCTTGCCGACATGACGCGACTGCTGCATCTGCCGGAAAGCCTCGCCGGCGCGCGAGATCGGAAAGCTGCGATGGGGAAGCGGCCGAAGCTCGCCACGTTCGAAAAGCTGCATCACTTCGGCAATCAGCCGCGTGGCCAAGTCTCGCCGCTCGGTCAGCAGAGTGTCGGCGTCGATACCGAAATAGGTCAGATTGTTGCGGAACGGGCGCAGCCCGATCTTGCTGTTGGCGTAAATGTCACGCTTCCCGATTTCGAGAAAGCGACCGAACGGCTTGAGCAATCGGAAATTCTTGCCGATGGCCTCGCCGGCGAGCGAATTGAGCACAACATCGAGGCCTTTTCCTTCCGTAATGCGCATCACCTCGTCGGCGAAATCGCGCGAGCGCGAGTCGAGGACATGATCGACGCCAACGAGACGCAAAATCTCGCGCTTTTCCGGCGATCCCGCAGTGCCGAATATCTCAGCGCCGCAAATCTTGGCGACCTGGATTGCCGCCATGCCGACCCCGCCGGCTGCGCCATGAATGAGGACACGCTCGCCACGCTCCAAGCGAGCAAGGTGGACCAGCGCGTAGTAGGCGGTGAGAAAAGTGGTAGGGATCGTCGCCGCTGCCTCGAAGCTCAACTGCTTCGGAAGCCGGGCAACCGAGGCGACCGTGGTGGTCACGAAGCTGGCGAAACAGGCAGGCGCAAAAGCGAGCACCCGATCGCCGATGGCAAAACCCTCGACATCAGGACCGAGACGGACGATTTCGCCGGCGCATTCCATGCCGATGGTCGGGCCCGCGAAGCCGTTCTCCAGCGCCTCTTCGGGGAGCATCCCCATGACCCACATCACGTCACGGAAATTGATGCCGGTAGCGCGCACGCGAATCTCAACCTCGCGGGCGGCAGGGGGCTTTCGCTCCGCCACCGCGACGAACAGGTTGTCCAGCGGGCCGTGAGCGGAGAACTCGAGCTTGAAGGATTCCGTTGTCGCAGTCCGCCTTCCGTGCGCGCCCAAACGATGGTGAGCGAGCCGTGCTTGCTCGGCAACGGAGGTCGGGCGCAGCCGATTGACGTAGCGCTCGGCGGGCGTGAGCAGAACCTCGCTCTCGGCTTCAGCCCGGACGAGCTCGCGGGCCAGTAAGCGGGCCGTCGACGGATCCTGGAGGTCAGACTGCAAGTCAATGAGCCGGCAGCGCAGTTCGGGATGCTCAGCCTGAACCACGCGCCCAAACCCCCAAAGCGGCGCCTGTCGGGCATCGAGAACGCCGCCCCCGCAAGGTGGCGCGACCGCCATTGAGCTGACCAATGTCAGACGCGGCTTGCTGGTCATCTGTGATTCCATAACCGCCTGCACGAGCAGGAGCGTGGAAACGCAGCGCGCCTCCGAGGCCGCACGCGAACATTCGGTGGGACCCACGCCGGCCAGATGCACAATCTCGTGACACTCGATCTGGAGGCTCGCCAATTGCTCGAACAGCCGGGTCAAACCCTCCAGGGTGATGGGCGACACGATCGTCGACCCGGGCGTGTCGTCGGCAAGCTCTTCGCCGAGCACCGCCACGATCACCCGTCCTCCCGCCTCGCGCAGCAGCGTTGCGGTCGTGGCTGCCAGAGAGTTCGCCGATGCGGATTGGTCCGTCAGGACAAGCCAAGTGCGATCGTTGGGAGCGAATGACATGGCCGGAAACGAAACGTCGTTCGCGGGATTGAGCGCCAGTATCACCGATCGTTGCGGATGTCGCGCATTCCCTGCCAGAGCAGCCTCGTCCGATAAGCGTTTGATTTCCGTAAAACCAGACTGCGCCAATGCGGCCTCCCACTGCTCCGGTGCAAGCAGTGCGGACCGGGGCCGCAGGTCGGTATCGGAACAGCGGGGCGAGCCAGTGGATTGGCCAAACACGAGATCGAAAGCATGCTGCTCATGCGGTTCGATCAGGACCAGCAGCCCGCCATGCGCCAGCAGATTCTTCACGTGGGTAAGAGCCATGCGCACAGCTGCCGCAAGATGCAGGACATCCGCGGCGACAATGATGTCAAACTCTCCGGCCGTCATACCCTGTTCGAGCGGATCGCGCGCGACATCGAGTGCCTGAACGCGAACAAACGGGTAGTTGCCGAACCGCTGCCCGGCGCGATCGACAATCGAGCCGGAGATATCGCTGAAAATATAATCGGTCCGCTGGGGCGGCAGGATCGGAAGCAGGTTCGCGGTGAGGCCGCCGGTTCCGGCACCGAGCTCCAGCACGCGCAGGCGGCGATCCAACGGATGTGCATCGACCCATTCGGCGATTGCCTTGCACGCTATGCGATTATAGATGCGCGTGGCGGGCGCGCTGTCATACAGATGCTCGATAGCGCCCCCGTTCTCCGGAGAGAACAAGTGCTCTGCATTAAACTCCCCCCGCAGCAGCGGCACGATACGCTCGCCGGCGCAGCCGATCAGAGTGAGTTCGGCAATATAGTCAGGATGGTCACGCAACAGCTCCCGCCAGAGAAGCATGGGCTCGGGCAATGGGTGATCCATCGGCAAGGACCAGCCAGCGGACTGCTGCTCAACCAGCCCTGCTGGTTGCGCAATGTCGACGAGCCGCTCCAGATACTGGCGATGCTCCGCCTTGATGCCCTCCACTGCCGTCAGGCTCTCCAAGGTGAACGGCCCTTCGCGCGCGCCTAAGGCCGCAAGCGCTTGTGCCGCATACGCGCCCGCCAGCTGTTCCAAGCGAGGTTGTATATCCCGATAGAACCGCGCACGATCGAATTTGCCGATCAGATCAACGATCGTAGGGGCAACGCGCTCCGCCACGACCGATGTCCCAAGGGGGGGCTCGGACCACCCCAGACCCGCGCCGTGCCGCTCCGCAAGTTCCCAGGCATGAGCGTAGAGCGGCACCGGCGAAGCGTACGCAAAATTCATCTGAACGAAGCGAAAGTCATCGATTTCAACGAGGACATCGCCCCCGCGACCGAGTACTTTTATGTCGGCAACGACCGAACGCGGCGTGTCGCGCGTGACTTTCGCGTGACAAAACGCGATCTCATCCGCCGAACGGAATCTGCGCAGCCTCGCGATCTGCGCCGGCAGATAAGTGCTCTCCGGGTTGTCGGGGATTGCGAACAGGGCCTGCAGGCACGCATCGAGCAGGCAGGGATGCAGGCCATAGCCGGCGTTGTGAGAAGCGACTCCAGGGGGAGCGTGGATCTCTGCAAATGCCTCGCGCGAGCCGACCCGGACCAATTCGACGCCCTGAAAGGCCGGTCCGTAAGCGATGCCTCGCGACCGCGCAATACCGTAATGCGTGGATTTGTCGATGGTATCGGCGGTCATCTTGCCGCATAAGACGGGCAGCGAAACCGGTTCGGCCGCAGCGGCTTCCGGCGCCCGAGCAATCCTGCCCACCACATGCAGTGTCCACCAGGGAGCGTCGACGCTCGAACGGCCCTGAATCCGGAAGCTGCCTTCTTCCTTATCAAGAGAAAGTTGCACGCATGGGACCTCACCTGCCCGGATCACCAACGCATTGCGGATTTCGAAATCTTCAATGTCGCAGGACGCGTCGCCATAAATCTGGGTAGCGGCGGCAAGCGCCATCTCGATGAAGGCGGTAGCGGGCATGACCACGGCCCCGTGCACGACGTGGTCCTCAAGATAGGGGAGCAGCGCCGTATCGATCAGGTTCTCCCAAATGCAATCGCCGGATTCGAGCCGAAAACCCAGCAGCGGATGATCGCGATGCGAATACACGGCAACGCCGGGCAGCGGGTTGACGCCACTCCAGAAGCGCTGGCGCTGCCAAGGATAGCTCGGTAGCGGGTGGGGTTCGGCCGGTCGCGCATAAAGGGCCGACAGATCGGTGACACCGTTCGCGTAGCAGCCGGCAATCGCCGTCCACACACTGTCGAGCTCAGGCTCGGCATTGACCCCGATGGCGCGTCTCAATGTCGGAACGCCGGTCGCCGTCACTCCGCGATCCTGCGCACATTGGCGCACGTAATCGAGGAGCACTGGATGTGGGCCGATCTCCAGGAATACATCGACTCCCGCTTGCTCGAGCAAATAGTTGATGGCGGCGCCGAACTGAACCGGAGCGCGTATGTTGCGCCACCAGTAATCAGCGCCAAGCTCGGAGCCATCGACGGGGCGGCCCTCGACTGCGGAGACGAAGGGGACGCTCGCGCGGGTCGGGCTCAAGTGCGCCAGCTCCTGGCGCAAAGGAGCCTCGATCACATCCATTGCCATGCTGTGAAAGGCATAATCGAGCGGCAGCAGACGATAGAAAGTGCCGGCATGAAGCAATCTTTGCTCAAGCGCGGCTAGCGCTGCCGGGTCGCCCGAGATGGTAACTGAGCGGCCGCTGTTGACCGCAGCAAGCTCCAGCCAGCCGGGGATGTCGGCTATGGCCGACAGAGCCTGCTCTCTTCCGAGCCCAACGGCCGCCATTTTACCCATACCAGCGGTCTTCGCCTGCGCGCGGCTGCGCTCGTAGATGACTTTGATGGACTGCTCCAGGTTCAAAGCACCCGCAGCGAATGCTGCGGCAACCTCGCCAACGCTGTGTCCAATCACGGCCGCGGGCCGAACACCGGCGGCCTCGAGCATGCGCAGTATGCCGAGTTGAAGCGCGAACAATGCCGGCTGCCCAACTTCGGTTTTATCCATCCGGGATTCGGCTTCCGGCCGCGTCATCTCTTCAATCAGAGACCAGCCGGCCAGTTTTTTGAAAACGGTATCGATCCGCTCAATCTCCGCGCGATAGCGTGGAGCGGAAGCCAGCAACTCGCACCCCATCCCCCACCATTGTGGGCCGTTTCCCGAGAACAGGTACGCAAGCCGCCCCGGCTGCGGCTTCACTCGCGCAGTCGCCAGCCGCACCGTGGGGGCGGCAATGGCGAACTTTTCGAGCCGCTCGGCGATTTCGCCAGTGGTAGAACCGAAAACCGCCAGCCGATGGCTATGCTGCGAGCGGCACGATGCCGCCGTCGCGCAGATCCTGCCGACTGAACGGGGCTCGGCGGCGCGTAACAGAGCGGCATAGGAGGTGCCCTGCGCTTTTAACGCATCGCTGCTTCGCGCGGACAAGAGCAAAATATGGTTGCCATCCGCGACAGCAGGATGGCAATCGAGCTCGGCAACCGGAAAGCGCGGCTTGCGATATTCAGAAATCACGACGTGCGCGTTCGCGCCGCCAAAGCCGTAGGAACTCACCCCCATTACGATTGGCAGGTCCCGCTCTGGCAAGGCGATTGTGCGGTTCACGACTTCAAGCTTAAGGTCGTCAAACGCGATGTTCGGATTCGGCACGGTGAAGTGCAGATTCGGCGGCAATTCACCGTGTTGCAGCGCCAGCAGGACCTTGGCTAATCCGGCCATGCCGGACGCGGTCTCGAGATGGCCGAGGCTGGATTTGACTGAGCCGACGAGGCATTTGCTGCCGTCGCGACGGGGAATCCCAAGCACCCTGCCGAGCGCTTTGCATTCTATCGGATCACCGACTGGCGTGCCGGTGCCATGCGCCTCCACATAGAAAACATCTTCCGGCGCCACGCCACATTCCGCATACACCTGCCGCAGCAGAGTCTCCTGGGCTTCCTCGTTGGGCAAGGATAATCCGCTGGTCCGGCCGTCCGAATTGGTAGCGCTGCCGATGATTGCTGCTCTGATTGGATCGGCGTCGCGCTCGGCATCCGTGAGCAGCTTCAGCACCACGACGCCCCCGCCTTCGGCGCGCACGTAGCCGTCGGCGCGCGCATCGAAACTCCTGCATCGGCCGCTGCGGGAGACCATTGCAGCATTGCAGAAGCCCACGAACGGCTTCGGCTGCAGCAGCATGTTGACGGCACCGACGACTGCCACGGAGCATTCGCCCGACCACAGGCTGAGACATCCCTGGTGAAGAGCGAACAACGCCGAGGAACAGGCCGTATCTATCGCAAAACTCGGGCCATGAAAGTCGAAGAAATAGGAGATCCGGTTTGCTGCAATACTCAGCGCGCTACCGGAATTGATGTACGGACTTTTTTGCGACATGCGCAGGTTGTTCTGCATGTCGGCATAATCGTGACCGGCGATTCCGATAAAGACACCGGTATCGGAGCCAGCCAGGCGCTTGGGCACCAGCGCAGCATCCTCCAACGCTTCCCACGTAAGCTCGAGCAGCAAGCGCTGCTGCGGATCGACATAGGTCGCCTCGCGCGGCGATATGCTGAAAAAATCTGCGTCAAAAAGGTCGACCTGATCGAGCAGGCCGGCATAGCGCGTATAGATTCCACCCATTGCAGGATTGGGATGATGGTAGCCGAGATCCCAGCGGTCACCCCGGATTTCGCCCACTCCATCCACGCCCGACTTGAGATTGCCCCACAGGCGCGCAAGGTCGTTGGCGCCGCCAGGATAGCGGCCACTCACCCCAATTACAGCGATTGCAGCACGCGAACGGGGTGTCACATAGGCACCCCGTTCACCAAACTGCGACTGGAAATAGTGCATTCCTGTTACTCAGCCCCCCACCTCCGTTGGCGGTTGCCCGATACAAATCTAATTAGCCTTTTCTTGCAGGACAATCCATTATCGATTCATCGAGCAAAAACCTTAATATGGATCGGTCAGAGATCGGACAGAAATTTTTGGGGGGGGCGGCAGGGAAGAAGAAGCTCTTTGCTGACCGACAGCGAGTTTGAAAGGTGATCCGGCCGTTCAGTTCGCCGGACTGTCTCGGCTTGGCTGTTGGCAGGTGGACAACCGCTTGGTCCGAAGGCACTATGTCGCCGTGGTTGCACGCTGTAAATGCGCGCGCGCTGGGAGCATTTCCGAGGTGATCAGCTTTCCCTGATCGGCGAAAAGACATTCCACAGGGTAAATTTGCATTATGCAGTATGTGGCCGTTCACAAGGCGTCAGCCATATGGGCGAGAGAATAATACCGCGATGCCCAAGATTCTGACGCTTGCCGCTGGCTTCATGATCGCATTCGATTTGTTGCCCCCATAGCGTTGTCTATCGTACTGGTGACGGTGCAGCTCCGATTGTATGGCAGCTGCGAGTGCATGATCACCCGGGCTTGCGGCTGCACCCCAATACCCATGCAGTCCTGAATTGAAGCGGTAAGATACCTTTCCATGCCCACCACAACGACTGATTCGTGGGAAGCAAGGGCTGCGGCGGCTGCTCCCTATAACGATTATCGGTTCTATAATTTCAGAATCTGGTACGGCATGGTTGCTTCCGCCTGGCTGAGCCTGCTGGCTCGCAACCATTTTGCGGTATCACCAGCACGGTTGCCCTTTACCATGTTGGGCTTCGTTACATCGGTCCTGAATTCAATCCTTAATCTTGTCCAGACTCTGATCTTTGCGAGACGCATTCGCGCTTGCGTGCTCGAGGAGCCCCCGATCTTCATCATTGGTCACTGGCGAACCGGGACGACCTTTTTGCACGAGCTGCTGATGATCGACGAACGCTTCACTGCGCCCACTACGCTTGAATGTTTTGCGCCGGCTGACTGCCTGATCCTATACCAGTTGCTGCGACACTTGTTCAACTTTGCTCTTCCGCCCAGGCGTCCGATGGACAACATGCCGGTCGGCTGGGATCGCCCACAGGAGGACGAGTTTGCGCTGATGAATTTGGGCCTGGGGTCGCCCTACGAAGTCGTGGTTTTTCCCAACCATCGCCGCGCCCGCCATCCGTTTCTGGACATGACCGGCCTCGCTCCCGAGCAGGTTGAGGCATGGAAAGCCGGATTCCTGAGATTCCTTCAGCAGGTGAATCTACGTAGCCAGAAGGAGCAAAAGGGTTGGGAAAGTGTGCGGCGCATTGTGCTCAAGTCGCCTCACCATACCGCGCGGCTCCACATCCTGCGACAGATGTTCCCGGAGGCGAAATTCATCCACGTCGTGCGGGATCCCTGCGAGGTGTTCCCGTCCACCGTCCGGCTTTGGCGCGCGCTCTTTGACACGCAAGGGTGCCAAAAGCCGGAATTCGGCGCCTTAGCCGACGGTGTCCCCGATATCGAGCAATATGTCTTCGACGGCATGGATTTGCTTTATCGCAATTTCTTCAGGGAAATCGCGGAAATTCCGGCGTGCAATTTCTATCAAGTTCGATACGAAGATCTTGTTCGGGCGCCAATCGAGGAACTGGCTCGAATGTATAGCCAGCTTCAATTCGGCTCATTCGGGGAAATTCGGCCAAGGCTCGAAGCGTATGTGCGTGCACTCGACGGATACAAAACCAATCAACACCATATCTCAGCCCGCCAGAGGGCGGAGGTGTACCGGCGCTGGCATTGGTACATGCACCGGTTCGGGTATCACCCTTCGGCGGCGACTTAAAAATGCCTGATCGAACATGCGCGCCGCGCTGTACGAGTTTCCGGCTCTCAACTGCTCGATCCTGCGGGGCTGCTTCCGGCGCATTCAACAAACCGCTCCACCGGAGACGCTATCAGCTGCGGCGGCGTGCAGATCGCGCCCGGCGGCCCTCCCACTCACAGCGGAAAGGGCCAGATGGCACGATCTCGCCGCAAATTGCATGCTAAAAATGCTATAAAGACCTGAGCCAGCGAGGACCGAGCCAATCCGGCCTGTCCCAGGCGGGCGGGATAGAACGTCAAAGCGAACTACATCGATGCATGATACGGCTCATCAGCACGGCATACGCAAGGGCCGCCGCAAGATCCTCCGAATACCGTTAATCCTGATACTGGCGTCTCGTAATCTATTTCATGACAGAATTCGATTTGTTGCCACCATCGTCGGAATCGTCTTCTCAGTGGTTTTGGTGACGGTGCAACTCGGATTGTTTGTCAGCTGCCAGCGCATGATCACGGCAACGATTGAGCGGGCGCGTGCCGATCTTTGGATCGTGCCAACGGGCGCGAAGAGCTTCGAAGATACCAACTTGTTGGACGGTCAGGAGCGCTTTCATGCATTGGCCATTCCCGGAATCGCCGACGTCGTTCCCCTCGTCACTGGCTATGCGACTTGGCACAAGCCGGACGGCGGAACGACTATCATTTTCACCGTCGGATTCGATCCCGGCAAGGTTGGACTTCAACCATGGAATTTGATCGAGGGAGGCGTTGACGATCTTCTAACTCCCAACGGAGTGATCGTCGATCGTTCATATTTTACGCGGCTAGGCATTTCCTACATTGGCCAGCAAGCGGAAATTAGCGGACAAAGGGTCCGAGTGGTGGCGCTCACCAACTTGATTCGCTCGTTCACGACGGCGCCGTTTGTTTTCACAACCCGGGAGCGGGCGAGGACATTTCTGCGTGCACCCTCGGGCGACAGCAACACGTACTTTCTTGTCCAAGTCTCACCCGGCGCCGATATCGCAGCCATTCGCGCCGATCTCAGCCGCAATCTCAACGACGCCGAAGTCATCACTCCCCAGGAATTTCGCTCCCGCAGTCTTTCCCAATGGCTCTATGGGACGGGAGCTGGCGCCGCGCTCATCGGCGGGGCCATTCTCGGGGTCATTGTGGGCACGGTCATCGTCGCGCAGACGCTCTATTCGAGCACCAAGGACCATCTCAACGAGTTTGCGACCTTGCGCGCGATCGGATCGTCTGCCTTCTATATCCACCAGGTGATTCTCTGCCAGGCTTTTTTGAGTGCACTCATCGGGTTTTCGATTGCTGCGGTATTGGGCTTGCTGATCGTGCGGGCGACAAAGAATGCTGCCTTGCCGGTCATCATGACACCAAACCTTACGCTCGGCTTGTTCGTGCTCACGGTAGTGATGTGCGCGCTGTCTGCGATTTCGGCAATTATCAAGGTGACCCGCATCGATCCCGCGGTTGTATTCAACCGATGAAGCCAATCGTGATGGAAGCCATCGATGTGGTAAAATCACTCGGCGAGGGAGCCGGCCAGGTATTAGCCCTGAAAGGCGTAAGCGTATCGCTAAAAGGTGGCGAATTGACGCTTCTGATGGGGCCATCCGGCAGCGGCAAAACGACTCTGCTGTCGGTGCTGGGATGCATGCTTTCGCCCACCGCCGGATTGGTTCGAGTTTCCGGGCGTACGATTACAGGTCTGCGGCCTGAAGAGCTGGCGAAGGTGCGGCGGCAAAACATCGGATTTATTTTCCAATCCTATCACTTGTTTCCGACCCTCACGGCGGAAGAGAATGCGCGTCTGCCATTGGATGTGCGCGGCGAGCGCTCGCTGGACGCACTCGACAAGGCACAGCAAGCTTTGATCGCGGTCGGCCTTTCGCACAAGTTCAATTCGTTTCCGCGCGATCTCAGCGGTGGCGAGCAGCAGCGCGTCGCCATCGCGCGCGCTGTCGTGGGAGCTCCTTCCGTGGTTCTTGCAGACGAACCAACTGCCGCGCTCGATCGAGAGAATGGTCTTGCGATCATGGGCTTGCTGGCGGATATTGCAAAGGATCCTGCGCGTGCGGTGTTTGTGGTGACTCACGATCCGCGGATAGAGCCGTTCGCCGATCGTATATTGCGCATTGAAGACGGACTGCTCGTGGCCGACGAGGCGAGGACCAGGCGACTCAACTAGTTCATTTGATGGCGATTGCGATGCGAAGGCCAAAGCGGAAGATCCTTTGGTTGCTGCTGGCCATGCTGGCAGGCAGCGGTGCGGGCCGGCTCGGATATGCGCCGGGCAGCTTGTCTGAATCGATCGTTGCAACGGGCTCAGCCCGTGCCGCTCCGGCCGAGAAGCGCTGGGAGACCGCCGCGCCTGGACGCGTTGAATCATCCTCGCGTGAGATCAGGATCTCTTCGGCTGTTTTGGCCACGATTGCCGAGGTTCTGGTTGGAATGAATGACACGGTTGCGGCCGGGGATCTGCTCGTTCGACTGGATGACCGCGAAGCCCTGGCACGCCTGGCCTTGGCCGAGGCGCAGGTTGAGGACAGCAGACGCGCGCGCGACGATACGGCCCAACCGTCAGCGGAGCAGGTGAAGGCCGCCGATGAGGTTTCCGCTTCCGAACGGGCAGTCGCGGCCGCTCGCGCGGCGCTCGACCGAGTGGTTGCCGCGAGACGGGCGGGTACTGCATCGGAAGCCGACGTTGCGGACGCCCGCTCGGCATGGGCGCGCGCCCAAGAGAGGCTCGATCAGCAGCGCGTCCGGCTGCAGAAGCTCAAGGCCGGGCCGGATGCTCCATTGCCGAGCCGGACGGAAGCCGCCCTGGCTGTCGCCCGCGCGCAATGGACGATTGCTCAGGAAGCTCTGGAGAAGACGAGAATTCGCGCGCCGATCGCAGGAACCGTGCTGCAGGTCCAGGCCAAAATCGGCGAAATCGCCAGTCCCTCATCGCCAGAGCCCCTGGTGGTGCTGGGGGATCGGTCGCTTCTTCGCGTTCGAGCAGAGGTCGATGAGCGCGACATCGGCAAGGTCGCGATTGGCCAGCGGGCGGTCGTGCGCGCAGATGCCTTTCCGGGTCGCGACTTCGAAGGTAGGGTTTCCGCCATAGCCCCGATCGTGGGCGCAGGCCGCATCGGCCAGCGCGGACCACAAAAGAGCAACGATGTGGAAGTCATGGAGGCCCTGATCGATCTGGCCGATGGCGGTTTGCTTGTCATCGGCCTGCGTGTCGATGTGTTTTTCCGGCCGGAAAAGTTCGACAGGTAAGATCGCTGGCGGCTGCCCCAAAACCCCGCCCCTGTCAAGCCTCTGATTTGGACGTTGATAACTTTGTGGATAAAGTCGGGTTAGCCGCGGCTGTTGCCGTTTGACACTACGCAAATAAATCGACCTGCCGGATTGTGTTTCTTTCTCGCTTTTCGCAGCGAGAAGGGCGGGGTGGTTCGCTTCGAAAAGTCGACATGTACTCCTGAACCGCCGGGGCAAAGAGCGGGAGTGTTGGCGAGGGAGGGGGTGCGATGAAAGTACGTGCGGTAGCGTTAGCAGCCGTTGCAATGTTGTCTTTGCAGCAAGCAGCATCGGCCCATGACATCGGCAAGAAGTTCATCCACCAATACCGAAAGGCCTATCCGGCGGATAGGTGGGAGCTCATAGGCAGGACACCACAGGCCGGCAATAACGTGCGCGTGTACTTCAAGCGAGAGACTGAAAACACGTTGCGAACGACGACTTGCACGAGATTGAACAAGAGAAGCAAATGGGTGTGTGAAGCCGGGCCAAATCTTCCGGAGGGCTCTCTGGTCGTCAAATAGCCGGGCAGGTGCGCTGACTCGAACAATCCGGGCACGAGACGCTTCGTGCAATTACTCACGGGAGGCGTCGAGGCGGCTGCGTGGTTCGGATATCTGATTGCTGCAATCGAGCTGCTCGGGAGGATTGGCCATCTTGCTCGGGTTCAAGACTCAATGGGTCGCAGGCGCGCTTGTGCTCTATATTGTTGTCCTAACGTTGCTCGTTAATCCGTTCTGGCTTCAGCAGGGCGCAGCACGAGAGGCCAATCAGATCCATTTCTATAAAAATCTTGCGATCATCGACGGGTTCCTGCTACTCAGCCATCACCGGAGCCGGCCGCTGTTCAGTCGATAACCTCATTGCCCCCGTCAACGACTGAGCGATACATGGAAAGCAAATCGGACGAATTCATTCCGCCCTATCCTTACTCTCAAGCCCGGGCATCGGGTCGAGGTGGTCTGCCGCCTTACGCTGCGTCCCGGCGATAAGCTGCCCATGGTCGCAATCCCTCGCACCCAAGGGGCCAGATCGGGAACGCAGCGAGGAGAGCCTGCGGTTGCTTCGCCCGCTGCGCGAGGATGTCCGGTCGCACCCAACCACTGAAGCCTTTTTTGGTCGTGATGGCAACATTTGTCATAGTACTTCCGGCGATCGATCCGGTTGCAGTCAGTGTCGGTCCGTTTGCCATCCGCTGGTATGCCCTCGCGTATATTTTCGGATTTCTCGGCGCTTGGGGCTATGCCTATGCCCTGCTTCGAACCGACCGTCTTTGGTCCGGCACCCCGCGTCCGGATCCGGCAAGCCTCATTGACCTCGTCCTCTACATCATGCTGGGGACCATCATTGGCGGCAGGCTCGGGCAGGTAATACTGTACGAGCCAGCCTACTACGCAGCACATCCGATTGAGATTGTCGAACTTTGGAATGGAGGGATGGCCTTTCATGGCGGCCTGATCGGCGTGTTGCTGGCGATCTGGTACTTCGCCTATCGTTTCAAAATCTCCTTTCTCACAATCGCGGATCTCGTTGCCGTCGTTTGCCCGATCGCGGTCTTTCTGGTGCGCATCGGAAACTTTATTAATTCAGAGCACTGGGGCCGTCCGACCAATGTTCCCTGGGCTGTCGTATTCCCCGAGGTGGACGCCATCCCACGCCATCCAAGCCAATTGTACGAAGCGGCGCTGGAGGGACTGCTGCTCCTCATGATCCTTGGCATCGTCGCGCAAAAGGGCGGCTTCAGATATCCTGGTTTGCTGACGGGTCTCGCGGCGCTCGGCTACGCGCTCGCCCGTATTGCGATGGAATTTTTTCGCGAGCCAGACCCGCAGATCGAGCAACTCCCGTACGGCCTCACGATGGGCATGGTTCTTTCGGCGCCGATGGCAGTGATTGGTATCGCACTCATGCTCCATAGCGCCCGCGCTAAGCGCCAGCTTCAAGCCAGCCGGCGCGGGCAAACGCGCATTGAAGCGGACTCTGCCGATCCTGCTCGACCGCCATGCTGATTATCTGCAACTTTCCAGTCTTGCTGCCTACCTCGTCTTTGCCCAGGATGAGGTCAAGGCTTGGGCCTACAGCCGCAGCGGTGAAAAGCAGTTTACGCCCGGACCGCAGGTGTTTGCAGGCGCGGATGCCTCGATCAGCATTCCGGTGCTGAGCATTGATCTGCCGCTGACCGACATCTATGGCGGAATCGACTTCGATTACCGCCGGCAATTCAGCTCGTACGGCGGATTAGCGCAGCGTAATCCGCCGTCGCGTTGTGCCGATTTCGGAGAATTACATGGCGGAAGCGGAATACGCTTCGCTCTTCCGCCACACATACTCATGCAAGCAGTGGAGAGCTGGTGCGGTCGAGAGGAAACGACTTTCCGCGCAGCAAGCTACTGAAAAACAAAGACATTTATTGGTCGCTTATCAGCGCTTTGTAGCTTTCCGTTGTAGCAAAGGCAACGGCTTGACGTGCAGCAGCGGTCCTGCGACCCGTGCTCCGCGCGTTGGCGTCGATCGATTTGTGCACGCGCGGCTGTTGCGGGAACGCAAGGTCATAGGCTGAATGACAGTCAATTAAGGAGCGACGTAATGGCACCGCGGAAAGGTCGCAAAGGTCGTAAGGGGCGGAAGGTTGCTGCTGGGAAATCGGCAATCGAACCTAAGCGCCGGATGCGCACCGCTGCTAAGGCTGCGGTCAAACCTAATCGTAAGCGTCGAAAGCGCGCCACCCCGAAGTCTGCGGTCAACCCCCCTCCTCCGGTGCGTCCCTCGGCACAGCCTCCCACTGGTTGGATGAATGCTACGGACGACGCTACCAACCAGATTGTTCAGCAGACAGCAGAGCGGCAGCGCAGGTTCACCGCCGCACAGTCATCAGGT
>Ga0209331_1000051_pt1 | contig 35285 bp, 27 predicted proteins | sample JacPinW_OM3H0_M3_FD_187971 | JGI IMG/M metagenome (GOLD analysis project Ga0209331, IMG submission 187971) | Forest soil microbial communities from Algoma, Ontario, Canada - Jack Pine, Ontario site 1_JW_OM3H0_M3 (SPAdes) (version 2) | ecosystem: Environmental > Terrestrial > Soil > Boreal...
GAGCGTCTGCACCACGTTCTGCTCGACCAGGAGGACCGCGACCCCGTCGGCGTTGATGCTCCTGATCAGGGAGAACAGGTGCTCGACGAGGACTGGAGATAACCCGAGCGAAGGCTCGTCCAGGATAAGGAGCTTCGGTTCCCCCATCAGCCCGCGTCCGATCGCCAGCATCTGCTGCTCTCCGCCGGAGAGCGTTCCGGCGAGCTGGGAGCGCCTTTGTGCGAGACGCGGGAACAGCGTGTAGACCCGTCCCCGGTTTGCTTCCCGCCGTACGCGCGCGCGTCGATAGGAGCCGAGATCGAGGTTTTCCTGTACTGTCAGATTGGGAAAGATGCGGCGACCTTCGGGGACGTGAATGAGGCCGCGCTCCACGATGCACCCGGGTTTTGCGCCCAGAATCCGTTCGCCGGCAAAGACAATGCTACCGCGCGAGGGTCGCAGCACTCCCGAGATGGCGCGGTTGAGCGTTGATTTTCCCGCGCCATTCGAGCCCAGCACGGCCACGAGCTCGCCCTGTCCTACGCTCAGATCCACGGCGTGCAGAATTTCCCTGCCGGCGTAGCCTGCGCACAGACCGCTGACGACAAGGACAGGCTCAACCAAGGTCCCCTCCCGCCAGCTCATACCTCCCCCTGAAAGGGGGAGGTATTGCGGAGCTTGCTGAACCGGTGAGTTCATAGGGGATCGCCCTGCGCCAGCATGCGCGCAGCCGTGTTACGGCCGAAATAGGCTTGCACCACTTCCGGATCGGACGCGACCGTCCGCGGGGGTCCGCAAGCAATGATGCGCCCCTCGGCCAGCACCAGGACCTGCTCGGCCAGGCTCATCACGGCTTGCATCACATGCTCGATCAATACGATGGTGATGCCGCGATCGCGGATATCGTGAATGATCGGGACGATGTCGCGAATCTCGGACGGATTGAGACCCGCCAGAATCTCGTCGAGCAGGAGGAGACGCGGCTCGATCGCGAGCGCTCGCGCAAGCTCGAGCCGCTTGAGCGCAGAGACGGTCAAGGTACGGGGAAGCCGATCCAGCAGGCTGCCCAGCCCGACCAGCCGCGCGATGTCAGCTGCAGCCGCCGATGCGTCCGCCCGCGCCGGTCGGGTCAGATAGGCGCCAACCGCAATGTTGTCCTGCACTGTCAATTCCGCGAAGGGCTGCACGAGCTGAAAGGTGCGAGCGATACCGCGTCTTGCGCGCGCGTGCGGTGGCTCGGACGTGATATCGGCGCTCGCATAGAAGACCGATCCTTGGCTGGGCCGCACAAATCCGCTGATGATGGCGAACAGCGTCGTCTTTCCCGCGCCGTTCGGGCCAATCAGTGCGGTGATGCGTCCCTTCTCGGCCGTGAACGAGACATGGTCGAGGGCGAGAAGTCCCCCGAAACGCTTGCACACCCCGTCAAGGCGCAGCAAGGCGGCAGCCATAGGGATGCTCCATTCACGCCGGCACGGGCGCGACACCTCTGCCGAAGCGATCACGCAGCTCGGTCAGCAACCCGGCAATTCCCCTTGGCGCAAACGCCACGACCATAATGAGCATGGCGCCATAGACTACAAGATCAAGGCCTGGCGCGTCGCCGGCAATGAGCTTCGTTAGCTCCCCCAACGTCTTGATCGCGATCGCGCCGAGGAGCGGCCCGAATACGGTAGCGAGCCCACCGATGATGGCAGCGAGCAGCGCCTCCACCGATACGCGGGGGCCATAGGCGATACCGGCGTCCACGAACAAAAAGTATTGCGCATAGAAGCCGCCCGCCGCCGCAGCAATCGCGGCGGAGATCGTCATGGCGGCGAGCTTGATTCGGAAGGCATCGATGCCCAGCGCGCTCGCCGCGTCCTCATTTTCCCGCACCGCGACGAGCCATGCGCCAAAGCGGCTTTTCTCGAGGAGCCGGACGAGCACCAAGGACACCGCCACCACGGCCAGCATGATCCAGTAGAACGGTGCGCGGCTCTGGAACTGGAAAGCTTCGGGACGAAGATCAAGAGGGATCAGCGTACCAACACCTGCACCTGTAATAGGAGCCACGCTCGCTATGATGCGCAGCACCTCGGCAAAAGCGAGCGTGACCAGGGCAAAGTAGGAGCCGCGCAGCCCCGAGCGAAAGCACAGGGCTCCGATCACCGCGCCGACAAACGCTCCAGCCGCAATGCCGATGCCGAATGCAAGCCAGGCATTCATGCCGAACCGCACCTGCAGGATCGCGCTGACATACGCGCCGGTTCCGAAGAAGGCGGCGTGCCCGAACGAGTACTGGCCGCCGTAGCCGCCGAGCACATTCCAGGCTTGTCCCAGAAGCGCAAGCAGCAGTGTCGTGACCAGGAAGTTGAGCACCAGGTTCGATGCGGTAACAACCGGCACGCATGCAAGCAGCGCAATCACGAGCAGAACCGGCGCGATCGCTCTCATAACACGGGCTGCCCGAACAGGCCCGTCGGCCGAAGCAGCAGCACCAAGATGAAAACGATGAAAATACCGATTTGCCCGAGCGACTCTCCGAGATAGAGGCCCGAGAGGCTTTCCACAACGCCGACCAGCAGGCCTCCGATCAATGCGCCCACGACCGAGCCCATGCCGCCGAGCACGACGATGGTGAATGCGATCAACACAAAGGCGTTTCCCGCCTGGGGATTGACGTAATAGGTCGGGATCAGGAGGCAGGCAGCGATTGCAAGACAAGCGGTACCGAGGCCGAAGGTGACGGCGTAGATGTGAGCCACTTCGATGCCTGCGAGCTCGGCGCCGAGCTTTTCTCTCGCCACCGCGCGAATCGCTTTGCCGGTGTCGCTCAATCGCATAAACAGCCACAAAGCGACTGCCACGACGATCACGGCGGCAAACGCCATGACGCGTGGAACGGCGAGAAACGCGGGGCCGAATTGGATGACGTCGAACGCATAGTCGAGAGTGACCGTCCGGGTATCCGCACGAAAGGCGTAAAGCAAGGCGTTCTCGATCACCACAGCCAGTCCGAGCGTCACCAGCAGATAGTTGCGATCCTCGCCGTGCGAGGCTGGTCCGATCACGCAGCGCTGCAGACCATAGCCTATGGCAAAGAACAGCGGAGTAAGGATCAGCGCCGCAATATAGGGATCAAGCCCGAGCAATCGGTGGGCGAAGAACGCCGCGAACATGGCCGCGGTGAGCAGCGCACCATGGGCAAAGTTGATGATGTGCAGAACACCGTAGATCAGCGTGAGCCCGAGCGCCACCAGCGCATAGACCGCGCCGGTGAGGAGCCCATTGAGCACCGCTGGAACGAGGATGCCAGGCGAGAGCATTAGGGCGTTCCGTTCATATATAGACTCTATGCCGCTGCCGCTGTCGCGGCCCTGTCACCGTGTAAACTGCAGGCCAACAACAGGGGCGCCCTGCAAACAACAGGAAAGAACAGGCTCCCTGTAAAAGGTGAAATTTACAGGGGAGTCTTTGTCATCTGTTTGAACGCGTGACAAAAAGGGAATCCCGCGACCTTCAGAACAGGGAGATAACAGGCGCAAGAACAGGCAGCTGAGAGCTTGGCCAAGCAATTTCGTGAATTTTGCCAAAACGCCAAAATGCCAAAACGAACCCAACGAGGGGAAAACGAAATAAAACAAGCGGCTTGGAGCCGTTTCTCACTGGCTGTAGCACGGTTTAAGCACGAGCTTTCGAAAAACTGGAATCGCGGCATTCTCGTGAGCGTCCTCTTGCTCTGCGGATTACGCGGCGGCCGTCGGCGGCCGGGCAATGAAAAACCCGGCGCGGTTTCCCGGCCGGGGTGGATACAGTTCCGTCAGATATCCTTTTGTACTCGAATCCGGTTTCAGAGTCAATGGTTTTTTGGCCGACATGGTTGACGTCGTCCGCTCCAATATCGTGACCCGCACGCGGGGAGAAGAGGCCGGTCAGGCGCGCGGCATCGGAAATACCGGCTTCGCCGATGCAAAGCGCTCCGGCAGGATGACCTGAATATCATTCCCCAGCACCTGGGTGTTGACCGGTGCGGCACCTTGGTTCTGACCGTTGACGAACTTGGTCGGACCATACGGCATCACGTGGCCGCTGAAGGTCGAGCTCTCCAGTGCCGTGATGAGCTTGGCGCGGTCGGTGCTCGCCGCACGCTCGAGCGCATCCGCTACGAGCAGGATGCAGGAGTAATTCATGTAGACTTCGTAGGTGTAGAACTCGCCTTTCTCCTCGACCTTTTTCCGCAGGGCAACCGATTTTGCGCTGCGCGGATCGAACCAGTGATTGCAATCCATGATGTACTGCGCCGCCTCGGGGAATTCCTTGACGAACTTGTAGGACGATGCCGCCCCGCCGAGCACGGAGTATATCCCTTTCGGCCGTATGCGCTGCTGCTGCATGGTGCGGGCAAGCAGGACGTACTCGTTGTAATAGTTCGCCGGGACGACAAGGTCGGGGTCCTGCGCCCTGATCTTGAGGGCGACGTTGTTGAAGTCCCGCGTAGGGGTTGGATGCGAAATGGTATCGAGCACCTGGAAGCCGCGCCCCGGCAGCTGGTCGTTGAGCAGTTTCGCCAAACCCGATCCGAAGGCCGAGTCCTCGTGAACGATCATCACCGACTTTGCAGGCTTGCCTGCCTGGTCGTTGATGGTGACGAGGTTGTCGAGCGCAGTCTTGGCGATCACGCCGAAGCCCGGTCCGAAACGGAACGTGTTCTTCAACCCGCGCGTCACGATGGCGTCGACCACGCCTACGTCAACCACGTAGGGGAGGTCGTAACGCGCGGCGGTCTGGCTTGCCGCAAGGCAAATGGAGCTGCCGTATCCGCCGACGATCGCGGCAACACCGGCTGAATTCATCTTTTCAACCTCGGCATTGCCGCCTTCCGGCGTCGATTGCGCGTCCCCGAGCACCGGCTCCAGTTTCGCGCCGTTGAGCGCCTTGATGCCGCCCGCCGCGTTGATTTCGTCAACGGCCATGACCGCGCCGAGACGACCCTGCTGGCCCGAATAGGACAATGCACCGGATACGGGATGCAGGACCCCGAGCTTCACGGCCGAACCTTGCGCGCGCAGAACGCCCGGCATCATCAGGGCACCGCTCGTTGCCGCAGCGGCACCGAAGACGGCACTCCCCAGCAAGCGGCGGCGATCGATCCATCCGGCGGCGCTCGACATTTTGCCTCTCCCTCTCTTGCGAGCTTAGACTATCATCCATGCCGCCCCTTACAATACTGCGCGGCGCGAGCTGCGCGACTGCGAAAGCCAGGACCAAGCCAATGCTCAACAATCCGATCGATCTGATGCGGCTGCGCGTCGACCAGAACGGCAGTCTCGTGGCGCCGCAATCGCTGAGCGATGCGTTCGAGCGTCACGCGCGCGCGGAGATGGACGATGCCGAGCTCCGCGCCATTGAAGACGAGGCAATTGTCGATGTCGTGCGCAAGCAGGAAGCGATCGGCTGGCCGATTGTGACCGACGGTGAATTCCGGCGGCGAAATTTCCAGGAAAGCTTCAGCGCCGCGGTCAGCGGCTTTGACGTGCCGGACCATGTCGAACGCCTGAAGGACTGGCGCGAGCCAAACCGCCCGCTGCATCGCACCGAGCAGAACTTCGATGCGCAGGGCCCTGCCATCACGACACGACGCCCAGCGCTCGAGCGGTTGCGCCTCAAGCGCAATGTCGTCCTCGAGGAGTATCGTTTCACCGCCGGCTTCGCGCAAAATCCCGTCAAGGTCAGCTTGATCGGCCCGGATCGGATTTCCCAGCGCTTCGCTTGGGAGCGCTCCCAGGCGGTTTACCGGGACATCGAAGAATTCATCGCTGATGTCGTCGCCATTGAGCGGCAGATGATCTCGCAACTGGTCGATGCCGGCTGCCGCTACGTGCACATCGATGCGCCTGGATTCACCGCTTACGTCGATCAGGTCTCGCTCGAACGGATGCGGTCAAGAGGCGAAGATCCCGACAAGAACCTTGACCGCGCGATCAAGGCGGAGAACGCCGTCATTGCGGGGTTCGACGGCGTGACCTTCGGATTGCATGTCTGTCGCGGTAATCCGCGCGGCACCGACCCCGCCACCGGGAAGGTAATGCCGCAATGGCATCGCGAAGGACACTATGACGCCATCGCGGAACGTCTGTTCTCAGGCCTCAGGCACCATCGTTTGCTGCTGGAGTACGACAGCGAACGGGCCGGCAGCTTCGATCCGCTTCGATTCATCCGCAAAGGCACGATTGCGGTGCTCGGGTTGGTCACCACCAAGAGCGCAAGCGTCGAATCGCTGGATCATCTCAAGCGTCGCATCGATGATGCCGCGCGCCACCTGCCGCTCGACCAGCTCGCGCTCAGCCCGCAATGCGGCTTCAGCAGCGGGGTGGGGGGCGTGCAGCTCGGTGAGGACGAGCAATGGCGCAAATTCGAGAGGATCATGGAAACGGCCCGCTCGGTGTGGGGAACGATCTAACGCGATTTCAGGTCGCTTGGCGAACCGGCAACAACATCAGGGAAGGCAATGATGCGACGTGTACTCGCGGTGCTCTGTGCGGCAGTGCTCGGGTATTCGAGCGCCGCGGCCGCGGAAATCCATCTTTCCCACTTCGGTCAGGTGATGGTCAGCGTGCCCTGGATCATTGCCCTGGAGCAGGACCTGTTCCGCAAGAATGGCGTCGATGTCACCGATGTCATCACCTCCCAGGGGGGCGGCACCACGCTGCGCAACATGCTTGCGGGTGGCGTCCCCTTCGCCGATGCGGCGATCGGCGCCACCGTGACCGGCTTCGCTGCCGGTCTGCCAATCAGGATTGTGGGGACGAGCACCACCAATGCTGCGGACAACGACTGGGCCGTGCTGGCGGATTCCCCGGTGAAATCCCTGCGCGATGTCGTCGGCGGCAAGTTCGGCACCACCACCCCCGGCGGCCTCACCCGCGTGTACGGCGAAATGCTCCTGCGGCACCATGGCATCGACCCCGCGCAAGTCACCCAGGTGCCACTCGGCGTCGGTGCCGCGGTCGCGGCGCTCAACAGCGGCGCGGTGGATACCGCCTACATGTACGAGCCGCTGCAAAGCAAATACGGCAGCAAGTACCGCGTGATCGCCAAGGTATCGGACGTCCTGCCGCACGTTGTCTCCAACGTGCTGGTCGCCTCCCAGGACTTGATCGAGAAAGAGCCGGACAAGCTGCGCGCCATCATGCGGGTGCACAAACAAGCCGTCGATTTCGTCTACGCTCATCCGAAGGAAGCCGCGCAACAGTCGTTGCCGCGCATGGTCAACATCGACCTTCCGTCGCTGGAGCGTGCGCTCGATCGGATGGTTGAGGCGAAATACTACTCCGATGGCAACATAGACCCCGAGGGTCTGGCGGGCTCGCGCCAGCTGCTCATCGCCACGGGCGAGATCAAAGAGGGCTACGACTTCGAGCAGATCATCGACCGTCGTTTCATTCCCAAATAGCCGGTCATGTTCTCGCCCCATGCACGCCGGCTGGTCGCGCTCGCCGTGCTCGTGGTTGCACTGGAGGCTGTCTGCCGGGCGCACCTGGTGCGTCCCACCGATCTTGTACCGCCGACGATCATGCTTCGCTCGATGGCCGCCGCTCTCACCGAGCCGGTGACGCTCTATAACGTCTGGCAGACGCTGAGCTCGGTCGCGGCGTCGGTTGTGATCGCTGCCGTCGCGGGGGTCGCAGCGGGAATTGTGCTGCATGCGCTGCCGCGACTGCGCCAGGCCTGTGAGCCGTTTATCGCGAGCTATTACGCGTTGCCTTTGTTTGCCCTCTACCCGCTGCTGGTCGTGATTCTGGGCGTCGGCACCGCGCCGATCGTCTTCACCGGTACGCTGTACGCAGCCATGAGCGTGCTGATCGGCACGCTGAGCGGGTTGGACCACGTCCCGCCCGTGTTCCGCAAGGCGGCGAAGGTGCATCGCCTCGGTCCGGGCCGCAGGCTGGCCAGCATCTATATCCCGTCATGCTCCCGTGAAATTCTCGGCGGCATCACGCTCGGTGTCAGCTACGCGTTCGTTGCAGTGATCGCCAGCGAATTCCTGCTGGCGCCCGCCGGAATAGGCCATGACATCGCCGATTCCTATATGTCATTCAAGATCGAGCGCATGTATGGCCTGATGCTGGCCCTCCTTATGCTGGTGCTCCTCGTCAATACAATGTTGCGGCATTTGCGGGTTCGCATCGGGGCGCCGGCGATATGATCTGGAAAAACGCCCGGCGCCGGCTCGACGTGGCGCTGATCTGCCTCGCGCTTGCGTTGGCGTGGCAGATCGCCTCCTGGAAGCTGGGAACCGATGTCCTGCCGGGGCCTTGGCACACGCTGCGGCAGCTCGCGGCGCTGATCGGCCAACCGCGCTTCCGGAGCGACATTGCCGCAACCGCCAACGCCTATGGGATCTCGCTGATCATTGCGATGGCGGGCGGGCTCACGCTCGGGCTGATCTGCGGCGGCTGGAAGGCCGTCGGCGACGAGATCGAGCCGCCGATCCTCGCCTTGATAGCGACGCCGAAGGTCATGCTCTACCCGATCATCTTGTTGTTCTTCGGGCTCGGCGATGCCGCCAAGATCTTCTTCGGCCTGCTGCATGGCCTGCCGCCGGTCGTCATTATAATGGCAAACGCGTTACGGACATTGCGGCCGGTCTACCGCAAGGTGAGCCAGACCATGCGGCTCTCGCGCCGCGCCTACGCGCGTCACGTTCTCATTCCCGCGGTGATGCCGGAAGCGGTGGCAAGCTTTCGCATCTGCTTTGCCCTCACTCTGCTCGGAGTTCTGATCGGGGAGATGTTTGCCTCGACCCGCGGCCTGGGCCACCTGCTTTTCGCTTCGATCGGCACCAATGATCAACTTACGATCATGGCGATCACGCTGCTGCTGTTCGTGTTTGCCGGTCTCGGCAGCAGCCTGCTGCTCGGGGTCAGGCAAAGCTTCAAGAATTCGAGTGCGTAGAAGGAGGTAGCGCGCAGCGTATCAATTCAATGCAATCACTGATCAGTTCGGCTTCTTCAGGCCGAGATTCTCGCGCAAGGTGGTGCCGGGATAGTGGCGGTGGAATACCCCGCGCCGCTGCAGCAGCGGCACGACCTGCTCGACGACATCCCGCAATCCCGAGGGCAACACGTCGATCATGAGATTGAAGCCGTCGGCTGCGCCTTCGCGATGCCAGGTCTCGATGAAGTCCGCGACCTGCTCCGGCGTGCCGACGATCTGCTTATGCCCGCCGCCGTTCTGATAGAGCACCTCGCGCACCGTGAGCCTTTCCTCCTGGGCGAGCCGCACGGCGGCGTTGCGAAAACCTCGCGAGCCGCGAAAACCCTTGTTGGCCTCGATCAGCGCGACCGGCATGGGCTCGTCGAGCTTGAGATCCTCGACGCGCACGCCAACGCGCAAGGCGAGCTTCTTCAGCTCCGCCTGCCCGCTCAATTCGTCCAATTGGTCCTTGCGCGCCCGCGCCTCCCGTTCCGTACCGCCCAGCACCGGCAGCAATCCCGGCAGGACCTTGATGCTGTCGGGATCGCGGCCATGGGCTGCCACCCGGCCGCGTATGTCGGTGCGAAATTCCAGCGCGGCGGCGAGCGTGTTCTGTGCCGTGAACACCACGTCGGCGAAGCGCGCCGCGAGCTCGCGCCCCGGCTCCGACGCGCCCGCCTGGAAAAGGACGGGCCAGCCCTGGGGCGAACGCGGCAAAGTGAGGGGACCGCGCACCGAATAGTGCTCGCCGCTGTGATTGATGGGATGCACGCGCGCGCCGTTGGCGAAAACGCCCGCAGCCTTGTCGCCGACCAGCGCCTCCTGATCCCAGCTCGCCCATAGCCGCCGCACGATATCGACCGACTCGGTTGCCCGCTCATACCGGTCGTCATGGTTGGGCAGCGCGGTATCGGCGAAATTTGCCGCCACGTCGGGAACGAAGGTGGTGACGATATTCCAGGCCGCGCGACCGCGGCTGAGATGATCCAGGCTCGCGAACCGCCGCGCGATATTGTAAGGTTCGTTGTAGGTGGTCGATGTGGTGGCGACGAGACCGACGTGCCTGGTCTCGCCGGCAAGCGCGGCCAGCACAATGGTCGGATCCATCGCGCCGAGATTGGGGCGCTCGAAATTCTCCTCGCTTACGGCAAGCGTATCGGCAAGGAAGATCGCGTGCAGGCGGCCGACTTCGGACAGCCGCGCGATCTCCTGGTAATAGCCGATATCGGTGTAGGCGAAAGGGTCGCCGTCCCGGTAGCGCCAGGCGCCAGGATGCATTCCGAGCCCCATGACCACCGAATTGAGAATGAGGCCATTGTGCATGGGTGGCTGCCCGCTGTCTTTCAGGCCACCGCCGTGACGGAAAAGCGGTGGGCGAGCACGGTCGTGCGCAGCACTGCCGCGAGTGCGCTGGTCTCCTCCGCTGTGAGAGAGCCATAGGGCGGATACGGATCCCCCACCGGCACGCCGATGAGGTTCATCGCCGCCTTCATCACCGGGGCGAGACCGCGATGCATCCATTTCGAGGGAAACAGCGCGAATTGCAGCTGCAATGCGGCCGCGCGTTCGTGATTCCCAGCGAGGTACGCATCTATGACATGCCGCGCAATTTCCGAGCCGGGCGGCGGCATGGTTGCGCCGGACCCGCCGAGCTGCAGAGTGGCGAGCAGCATCTGCATCGTGGTGAAATAGCGCGCGTGTCCCGCCCGATCGATTTCTACGACCAGGCGGGAGACGCGGGCGAGATCGCGGGAGCTCTCCTTGATGAGCTGGACGCTGGGCAGCCTGGCGAGCGCGATCGTATCGGCAATCGAGACATCGGCGCCCGGTCCGGGGTTGAGGTAGAGCGTCGTCGGGAGCATGGTCTCGCGCGCCACCGCCTCGAAATAGGCAATCAGATCCGCCTGCGTCGGCGGGCCGGCGAACGGGCGCAGCGGCGCAAGCAATTGCACAGCGGCAGCACCGAGATTCTCCGCGAAATGGGCGAGTTCGACCGCGGTCTTGAAGGAAGCATGCGAAATCCCGACCATGACCGGGACGCGGCGATCGACGCACTCGATGGTGCGGCGGATCAGTCCTTTGCGCTGCTCCAGGCTGAGATAGGTATATTCCTGCGTTTCCACTCCGGCGGCCACCACCATGGTCGCGCCGCAGTCCCGCACGACGTAGTCGATCTCGCGCCGCAGCGCGGCCTCATCGACCTCCAGATCCGCGGTGAACGGGGTCAGCGGCGCAATGATCAAACCAGGCACTGCCATCCGTTCCTCCTCCCCGAATGGTCTGTCTCACGCCGCCGTGTGTCCCGGATGCGATGCAGCGCGAGCGCATCCGCAATGGATGTGTGATCCACACAATATACCTGCGCGAAGCGGTGCGCCGCTGATCCGGGACCGCCCCAAGCTCCGACCTGTGTGGCGCCGGAATTTTCTGCGGCGAGATAACGTCATGATCCGCCAATCATAGCCCGGCATCGATTCGTCGACCAGCGCGGTCCGGTTCGTCGACCCAGCCAACGCAATCACGCCCCGGCAAGTCCCCTGATGACAACGCGGCCAGCATTTCCGAGTTGAGCCGCGAGCTCGCGCAGGCCTAACTGATCGCGTCCGATGCGCAGCCGATCGAGCTGCACGAGTTTTGCTTCATCGATCTCCATGGCCATGCGGGCCCAGAGCGCGTCGATGTTGTAGGGCTCGCGGCCGGGCGGCACGGCGACCGGCACGATCGCGTCGGCGGGAATATCGAGCGCAGGGCCGGCGGCATCCATGGCAGCACGGATTGCCCGCGCCTTCGCCCGGGCGGGTGTAGTGATATCGTAAGGCGGCGCCCACTCTGCGGCGGGACGAAGCTGGTCCACATGCGTGAGCGCGAGGAGAATGGACGGCGGCCGCCGTGCGAGCTGCGCCTTGGCCCAGGTGCGCACCGTATCGAGACCGCTCCGGTCCGGCGCGCGGGCAGGCTGCGTGGCGGAGGCAACCCACAGGATGAGGTCGGCCCGCGCGGCTTCCTTCAGCAACTCCTCTGGTTTGGGCAGATGCTCGTCGAGGCCGGCCATGTCAACGAGAGTGACAGCAGGCCGTCCTTCCAATTCCAGCCGATGCTCCGAAACATGCGCGGTCGTCGGCAGCGGCCCGACTGCGGCGCGCACCGCAAGCGACATTGCATTCACCAGGCTCGACTTCCCCGCGCTCACTTGCCCCACCAGCAGGATCCGTACCGGCATGGGCGTCGGGCTCTCGGCAGCGGCCAGGTCGCGGTCCTGCGCGGCCCGGATCTCGTCATCCGATAGCGCGAGGCGACCGGAATAAAGGTCGATGGCTGCCCTGCCTACTTCCAGCACGAGCAGACGGGTGGCGTAAGCGCGCAGGCGATACGAAAGGACGCTGGCGGTTTTCTCCACTATGAGACCGCTGGTCTCCTGACCGGCGGCCTGAAGCGGATTGAGTATCGCGCGCGCGAGGCGCCAAAGCCCGAAGCCTACTCGCCAACCCTTCTGCGCAACCGGTCCATACTGCTCGGTTTGCTGCTGCACCCATATCACGTGGCTCAGCTTCATCGCCCTAATCCCGGGAATGTGACGCAGTGCCTCGCGGCGGACGTCGCGGGAGAGCCGCTCCGTCAGCAGCAGCACTTCCGGCAAGCTGAACTGCGACCACGCGCTACGCGCTTGCGGATTGAAGCGGCGCGCCACCGCCTCGACCGTTTCACGTGCCCGGGCGAGGAGCGGGTCGAGCTCGAGGAAAGAGAATGGGGCGGTGGCATCCGCGATCGCCAGCACCTCGCTCCAGGCGTCCTGCTCGACGGCATTCCAGCTGCGTGCCGGTTCGGCGAGCTCGCCCAGCGCCTGGCGCGCCTCTGCATTGGCACGCCAGCGCACAGACCTTGCCAGCGGCCATGCGAGCAGACCTAGCACTGCCGCCGTGAGTGCCCAGATCGCGACATGCCCGCCTTGCCAGAGCCAAACAATGCCAAGCACGAGCAGCGACAACCACGGCAGCGTCACCAGCAGGACCAGGAGAATCTCTTGCCAATATCGCCGCAGCAGCACGCCGAGATTCATGCGTGCTCTCCCGGGGGTTTCGCCTTCGGACTTTTTGTTTGCCGCAGCCCCGCTGCCAACCCTTCCGCAAACGCGCGCCGAACCTCATGATCCGGAGCGTTCAGGCCGCGCCGCCGATAGCCGAGCCAAACGCAGGCGGCCTCGCCCACGCCGACGGTGATGGCGAAGGCCGTAGCTGCATTGAGCGCTCCCGCGGTTGCGGTGCCGACAACCGGGATGAGCTTGAGCAGCTCGCGAAATCCATATCTGACGCCCCACCATGCGAGCGCGCCCCCGCCGATCGCGCCGCTGAACTGCGCGAAAGTGACGGGCGTCCAGGAAATGCCGTAGCGGCCCGCGAGCGCGCGCAACATGAGGGCGAGGGAGCCGGCAAGACCACTCATGCCCACGAAAGGGATGGGCAGCGCACCCGCGCCGGCAGAAGCAGCGCCGTGACCGTAGATGAGCGCTCGCGCTCTCGCGCGGATCTGATCGTTCTCCGCGTCGGCGCGCGCCCGGTGCAACGCCTCGAATGCGCTGGGCCCGGCCACTTCGAGGGCGCGCCAAAGCGACTCCAGTCCGAATTCAGAAGGCGCAAATCCATCGTCAGCCAGGGCGAAATCGACGGGGACAAACAGCGGTGGCGGGCCGGGGAGCCCCGCAAACAGCCCGCGCTGGTAGCTCAATGCCTGGCGCAGGGGATGCGGGATCGATGCGTTGTGCTCGTCGTCCGAGCCGTCCGTGAAGGGATATGATGCGGGATGTCCGACGCCCGCGGGATACAGCCGATGCAGACCTGTTTGGGCGACAACAACCGGCCACTCGGGATGGCGGCGGCGCACCAGCCGCAAGATGCGCAGCACGGTATCTTGAGCCGGGTCGGCAACCTGCATCGCGACCAGGAGAAGGTGCGCCCGCCCCTCGCACCAGGCAATGTCCGCGGCCGGGTCGTAGTCCACCTCGCCGAGCCCGCGCGTATCGAGAAACCGAAGGAGCGGCGCCTCGGCGGGCACATCATAGAATGCTGCGCTTCGCGTGCACGGCGCAAATCCTTCCCCGATCGCCGCCCTTGTGTCGCCTGTGAGGGCGGATACGATGGCGGTCTTCCCCGCCCCGGTCTTGCCGAGGAGCCAAACGACAGGAGCCGCGATCTGAGCCCACGTGCGGACATTCTCGAAGTGGGTACGCGAATTTGCCGTGTCGCCGAAAAGCGCATCGCTGATGGCGTTCCAGAGCCGGCCCAGTACCACGGTCAGGTCGTCCTCGCGTGTCGCTCGCGTTGCTGATGTTCCGGATGCAGGCCTGCGAGAGAACAACTATTAGGCGGCTCGAAGCAGCAGCTGAGGGGCGTTATCAATCATAGCTGGCCATCAATCCGTCGACCAGCGCACTCCATTCCTTCCACGCCCCGGTGAGATAAGCTGTAGCTGTTCATCAGGAGGTTCCGTCGGAACCGGGAGACTGGCGTCTCCGGCCCATTTTGGGATAGGATTGCTCTGTTAGAGGGTTGTGGGCCGAGGCCAAGAGCAGCAGGGCTGCGCGGAACGCTTAAGCCGTGACAATCCCGACCGAACCCATCGGAAGCATTCCCAGGCCGCCGGCGCTCATCGAAGCAGCCCGCGCATTCGAATCCGGGCGCATGTCGCAAGCGGAGCTGTATTCGCACTACGAATCAGCGGTTCAAGACACTGTTGCGCAGCTCGAGGCCACCGGCTCTACCGTCGTGACCGATGGCGAGCAGGGAAAGGAAAGCTTCGTCACTTATCCGATTCAAGGCCTGAGCAATATTGCCACGAACGGCGTTCCAATTTTGTTCGCGGATGGACACGTTCGACAGTTTCCTCGCTTGACCCAAGGACCATTCGGATATCGCACCTCGGCTGATACCTACCTGGGTACAGCCCAGCGTTATGCGCATGTACCGGTAAAGCAAGCGGTCGCGTCAGCCTCCGCTTTGAGTTTCCTGTATCCGCAGGAGGGCATTCGCAGCTATTCGCGCGAAGAGTACTTCGATGACCTGCTGAGCGAACAGGAAGCCGAAATCAGGCGCTGTCTCGAAAAAGGCGCTCACGTGGTCCAGATCGACTTCACGGAAGGGCGGCTTTCGATCAGCTTCGACCCGACGCAACGCCTCCTCGACAGTCTCATCGATCTGAACAATTTGCTGCTGGAACGCTTTTCGGCCGAGCAACGAAAGCGAATCGGCGTCCATACCTGTGCGGGCGCGGACCGCGGCTCGGCTCACAGCGCGAGCATTGATTATGCGGCGTTGTTGCCGAGCTTGTTCGAGCTCAAGGTGGCAAATTTCTATGTGCAGTTGGCAGGCGAACCTGATCGTGAGTACGCACTCAACGCGATCCGCAAATTCATGAAGGCGGATCACCGCATCTTTGTCGGGGTAATCAATGTGCTGGACCCGCGCGTAGAGACGCCGGAAGAAGTCAGAGATAGGGTTCTCCAGGCCGCGAAGTACGTTCCGCTCGATCAACTGGGCACCACGGACGACTGCGGTTTTGCCCCGTTTAGTGATGACACGTCACGCTCCAGAGAAACCGCATTCGCGAAGATTCGCGCACGTGTTGCAGGCACGCACCTGGCCGCAAAAGTTCTCGGCATCGAATGAGGCTGGGATTCGGACAGCTCACCGTTCGCATGCTCTCGATGAATCGGAATTCGTGTAAATCGCGTAGAGATGACCACTATTAACGAGCAAAGACGAGTTCGAGGCGACGCGGCGCGCCTCGATCGCATGCTGAGGACAGCGAGGCAATGCAATCGCGCACTCTTCCAGGCTCGCGGTGAGCAGGAACTATTGCAGTCGATCTGCCGAATCCTGACGGAAACGGGTGAGATTGGCCTGGCCTGGATCGGCTACTGCGAAGATGATGCCGGAAAAACCGTGCGCCCGGTAGCGAGGGCCGGGGACGGCGTCGACTACCTAGGACACGTTCGTCATTCCTGGGATCCCGCCCACGCCGGGCCGGTAAGTGAGGCTATCCGGAAAAGGGAGTACTGTTGGGTCGAAGATATCCGCACAGACCCAATCTTTTTACACGGGCGCGCTGAAGCGTTGGCGTTCGGATATGTTTCCTGTGTTGCGCTTCCGTTGGTTTCCGATATCCCAAGTGGGGATCTGCTCGATCTGCGCGGCGCGCTTACACTATACGCGAGCGCACCTCATGCGTTCGATGAAAGCGAAATCGAGCACTGCGCAGACTTGGCGTCATATCTCACTTGCGCCGTAGCCAGGCTGCGCAGCCGCTTGGCCGACGAGATGAGTTATGGCGTCAGCGCGCTTCGGACGCGCGGCGAGCGCACACGTGCAGAGGCGGCGCTGCGAAGAAGCGAGAATCGGCTTCGGCTCGTCATCGACACGATCCCCGCGTTGGTGTGGAGCACTCTGCCCGATGGCTCGTGCGATTTCGTCAATCGACGTTGGTCGGAATATACAGGTTTGCTCGCCAAGGACGCAGCCGGCTCGGGTTGGAAGGCGGCCTTTCATCCGGAAGAGATCGGCAAGCATCTGGATAAGTACCGCGCGTCGCTGGCGACCGGGGAAGCGTTCGAGCTTGAAGCGCGTGTGCGAAGAGCTGCCGACGGTGAATATAGCTGGTTTTTGATCCACGGCGTGCCGCTGCGCGACGAATCAGGAAAGATCGTCCGATGGTATGAGACGGCAGCCGACATTGAGGACCGCAAGCGCGCGGAAGAGGCCCTGCGGCGGAACGAGGCCTATCTGGCGGAGGCGCAGCGGCTTAGCCACACCGGCAGTTTTGGCTGGAACGTCTCGAGCGGAGAAATTGTCTGGTCCGAGGAGAACTACAGAATATTCGAGTACGACCCTACGACCAGGGTCACGATCGAAATCGTCCTCAACCGGGTGCATCCGGACGACGCCGCTCTTGTTCGGCAGGTGATCAACCGTGCAACAGCCCACAAAGAGGCGTTTGATTTTGAGCATCGGCTGCTGATGCCGGACGGATCGGTCAAGCACCTCAATGTAGTGGCCCATCCCTTGATCGATGAACCAGGCGAATTGCAGTTCGTGGGCGCGGTGATGGATATCACTGCTCGCAAGCAGTCGGAAGACGCGCTGCGGAACAGCGAGCAGCGCTATCGGCACCTGTTCCAGCACATGCCGATCGCTCTTTGGCAGCTGAACGCGAGCAAGCTGGTCGAGCTGTTTAACGGCTTGCGCGCGCAAGGCGTGACCGAGCTGGGCCCGTATATCGATCAGCATCCGCCTTTTCTCGAGCAGCTCATGGATGCGGTGAAGATCGAGGAAGTCAATGCACGCATGATCGAGATGCTGGGCGCGCGCGACGCGAGCGAGATTGTGGGATCGCTCGCGCGTTACTGCTACATACACCCGGATACGTTCCTGCGCGGTTTGGAAAGTCGCTGGCGCGGCGAACCGATGTATCAGGCGGAAACCAAAATGCTGAGGCTGGATGGGCGCGTCATCGACGTGCTTCTGACGGCTACCCGGCCTGGCCCGATGACCGACCCCGACGTGAGCCTGGTCGGCATCATCGACATCACGGAGCAGGTACGAGCGCGGGAAATGCTTCAGCGCGTGCAGGCCGACTTTGCGCACGCCGCGCGCGTATCAATGCTCGGCGAGTTGGCCGCTTCCATTGCCCACGAGGTCAATCAACCGCTTGCCGCTATTGTCATCAACGGCGACGTGGGCTTGCGCTTGCTCGATCGCCCCGAGCCGGACCTGGCCGAAGTGCGGGAATTGACCAAGTGCGTTGTCAACGACGCGCGACGAGCCGCCGACGTCATAGCGCGGGTTCGAACGATGGCGACGCGGCAGGCGCCCGAAAAGACATTGCTGTCGGTCGACGAGGTCATCCGCGAGGCCCTGCTGTTTCTCCGGCACGAAGTCCAATCACATGGGCTGATGATCACGCATCACCCCAACCCGACGGCACCGAAAGTGCTCGGGGATCGCACGGAACTTCAGCAGGTGTTCGTCAACCTGACGGTCAACGCGATCCAGGCGATGGCGCAGATGGAAGCTATGCGCCGGACGCTTGTTATTCGAACCACACTCTCCGATCCGCGCACCCTATGCTGCACGCTCGAAGACGGCGGACCCGGCATCAAGCCGGAGCATCTCGATCACCTCTTTGACAGCTTTTTCACGACCAAGGACGCCGGCATGGGACTGGGCCTGGCCATCTCGCGCTCCATCATCGAAGCGCATGGTGGATACATTCGAGCCGACAATGAATCGGCCTATGGCGGCGCTAGTTTCAGCTTCACATTGCCGGCGAAGCTGGACTAGAGCGCGTTCTGCTCGAAGAGACCTGTACGGGTAGCAGTCACTCGACGGCTGTTGCGAGAAGATCGAGCGCGGCAGCGCTGAATGCAAACATGTTCGACAATCGGTCGGCACTGCCGGTTTCCAGCGTGATGGCGCGCTCGCTCGCGCCGACGACGGCAACACAGCTATGACCGGGCGGATCGCCATAGCGGTTTCCGGTCGGCCCGGTCGCGCCGGTCTCCGCTAGCGCCCAGGTAGCTGAGAAGCGCTGCCGCGCGTTGCGCGCCAAGAGCACGGCGTAGGCCTGCGTCGCCGCCCGCATGCCGGCCATCGCCGTGTCGGGGATGTCCAGCAGGCTTGTCCGCGCCAATTGTGTATAGACCACCGCGCCGCCCAGGAAATAGGACGACGCACCGGGCAGTGCCAGCAGCGCCGCCGATATGAGTCCGCCCGTCGAGGACTCGGCAACGACGACGGTCGCACGCCGTCCCTTCAGCATTGCGGCTGCTCGCTCCGCTCGTCTGACGAGATCCTGCATCATCATTCGAAGACACCTGCGACAACCGTCCGCGCCTGCTTGTGCAAGTCGGCCAGCACTGGAAGCCATCGTTTGAATCTCCTGAGCGCGAGAGGTATTCCTCCGTCATCGACTGGATCAGTGAGCGCCATGTGGATGAACTGTTGCCGGATCGATTCGGCCAGGGCCTGGTCGATAGCGTCGAGCGCGAGCTCTTGGATGGTTTTTCCCGTCATTTTTCATACGTCCTCGATGCTGCTGCCCCCGTGCGAACTATACCGCAGCGGCGCAGGCGCCGAAGGCCCCGTCGAAATCGCCATACGACCTCGCAAGCGCCGTGGAACCGATCGTCTTCGTCATCGACGGGCGCATTCGCGAAGGGAGGCCGTGTCGAAGCCAGCTTGCATCGCAGGGAGGACGAGGTCGTCGCTCGTGTCTGCGATACCGGACCGGGAATTGCCGCCGGCGAACGCGACCTTGTGGGTCGACGGTTTTATCGTGGCGACAAGAGCCGTTGCGCCCCGGGGCTCGGCCTCGGGCTCAGCTTGGTCAACGCGACCGTCAAGCCGCCCGGCCCCGGCTGCGTGGCCGAAATCGCCGGGCAGCGGGCAAGTGCGTGAAGGCGTGCTGGAGAGAAAGCCAGCGCCCACGGTAGTGACGAGCAGATTTAGGAAACCGGCAATTTGATCATTTCCTGTAACTGACCATCAGCCGCAGCTACGAATTCACTATAGCTTGTCCGCCCTTGAGCCGCAGCCTTCAACATGCATTCAGCCAGACAAGCCTTTGTTGCCACCGTCGAATATTTTGAGGGTACTACTTTCATGACTTCTTCAAGCGCAGTCCTCATGGCTTGGCCAAGTTGGGGATCGAACTTTGGCATGACCATGCTCCCGATTCACGCTTCAAGGTATTTGACAATTTCGCACGCCCGAACCGGTCATAAAACGACATTCGTCTGATCGCAGTCGTCGTCTAACCGACCGCGACGAGACAGAAGCGGGCCTACTAAACGGTAGCGCCGGCGACGCCATCTACGGGACTCGCCAAATGGGCCGCCTGCGCACACACCGACTCGTCAGACGGGACAATAGAGGATTGAGCAGCTCATCCCCCTTGCTGCTTAGCTTCCTACGCGCATTCGTGCTCTTCAAGTTAAAAGCGGCTTAAATATTTTTCATAATAACGGACGTGTAAAAAGGCCGCCACGAGGCGCAATTAATTTTGATGCGGAAGTTATATTTTCGCGCTATTTGATTTTCGAGTGGTGCTGGCGATTCGTCGAGGGCCGCCAGTCATCCACACGAGCCGCACCGCGCGGCTTGTTCGGGAGCATCGGTCTGATGCTCCAGCTCGGGGTCGCCGAGGCTCATTTCAGGCAAGAACCCGCCAGCGATGGCAATCCCGCACAAGCGTTCCAAACCGCTATGGGCCCAGATTGCCGATCTTGAGAACGGGGCACATGAAGAATCCTGGCGCAATTTGCTCAAGCCTCCGGCAGGTCGAGCTACGCCCCGACCGGGATAAATGGAGGACATATGACGAAGCTCACCGCCCAGCTGTCATCTTTAGAGGAAGGAGTGCTGCTGCACGAGCTCAATCACAGAATTAACAACGAATACACCTCGGCGATCGGCCTCGTGTCTCTTGCCGCTGCACGCTCCGGCAGCGAGGAGATCAAAATTGCTCTGACCGGCATCACAGAGCTCCTCCACCATTATGCAGATGTGCATCACGCTCTAGAGATTCCGGAACATCACATGCAAATCGACGCGTCCGCATACCTTCGCAAGCTCTGCCGATCGATCGGCCGGTCCAAGCTGGATCTCATGAAAATAGAGCTCGTGCTCGCGGCCGCTCCTTTGCAGCTGCAATCGGACCGATGTTGGTTACTAGGGATGATTGTCTACGAGCTTGTAACAAATGCGGCACGGCACGCATTTGCCGGCAGGAACGGAGAGATTCGAGTCGAGTTGTTGCGCGCAGATGCAACTGTTCAATGTACCGTCCTGGATAACGGATCGGCTCCGGCCAAAGTTCAGCCGGGACGAGGGCTCAAAATCGTCGGCGAGCTGATCAAAGGTCTTGACGGGCGGTTCAAGCAGAAGTTCGGGTCGCGCGGATCGACATCAATTCTTGTTTTCCCGTACATCGACGAACCGCAACGGACCGGACCGCGAAAGAAACAGACAATAAATGGCGCGGGTCTCGCAGCAGATCGCACCCGTCGTCGGACGGACCGCAGCGCTCAGCCATCGTGATCCCGATGCGATATCAGCAGGTTGTCCCGTTCGAGTCCACCGCCCCTCGTCGATTCAGAACAATTCAGGTTTGCCTCAGTCACCTGTCGGGCGGTCGCAAGGACGAGCAAATCGTGGCAATACCAGCAAAGTCGTGATCGGTGCCAAAGATTACTTTGAGCGAGGGGAACCGTAGGTAGTCCGGCAGTGGCGCACAACTGGGGTGTCTGATGGGCATCGTTCGATTTGCGCTGAGATTTCCCCATACCTTCTATGTATTGGCCGCCTTGATCGTGTTTCTCGGCGTCGCGGCGATTCGCACCATGCCGACGGACATATTCCCGCAAATCGACATTCCGGTCGTGACCGTGATCTGGCAGTACAGCGGCCTGAGCACGCCGGAGATGGAGCAGCGCGTCACCACGTACAGCCAATACTCTATGAGCTCCAACGTCACCGGCATCAAGAATATCGAGGCGCAGACCCTCAACGGCCTGTCGGTGCAGAAAGTCTACTTTCAGCCCGACGTCAATCTCGACCTCGCGATCGCACAGATCGTCTCGGCGACGAATGCCATTCGCGCGCTCATGCCGGCTGGAATCCAGCCGCCGATTGTCGTGCAATACAATGCTTCGAGCGTTCCGGTCCTCCAACTCAGCTTGACATCCGACAATCTCAACGAGCAGCAGCTCTACGACTACGGCATCTATCGATTGCGCCAACAGCTCGCTCCGGTCCCCGGCGTCACGTTCCCGACCCCCGATGGCGGGAAATACCGGCAGATCATGGTCGATATCGATCCAACCAAGCTGCAGGCCAAGGGCCTGACGCCGACGGACATCGTGAATGCAGTCAATGCAGGGAATCTGACGATCGCTTCGGGCCTCGCCAAGATCGGCGACACTCAATACACCATTCGCACCAATGCGATGCCCACGACCATCGATGACCTGAACAACATTCCGGTCAAGTTTGCGAATAGTGCAACGGTCTTCCTGAAGGACGTCGGACAGGTGCACGATGGCTCGGCAGTGCAGCAGAACATCGTCCGAGAAGACGGCCGGCGCTCCGTCCTGCTGAGCGTCATCAAGAATGGGAATGCTTCGACCCTCGCGGTCGTGAACGGGGTCCGGGCGGTGCTAGGCGTCGCGCGCGCGGCGGCGCCGGCTGGGCTCAGCATCAATGAGCTGTTCGATCAATCGAAGCTGGTCACGTCATCGATTGCGAGCGTGATCAGAGAGGGCACGATCGCAGCCGGATTGACCGGGCTGATGATCCTGCTGTTTCTCGGGTCGTGGCGATCGACCTTGATCGTCATGATTTCGATTCCCCTGTCGATCCTGACATCGGTCGTCGTGCTGTACTTCCTCGGCCATACGCTCAATACGATGACGCTCGGCGGGCTCGCCCTGGCAGTCGGCATCCTGGTCGACGATTCGACGGTGACCATCGAAAATACGCACCGGCTGCTCACGGAAGAACGATTGACGCTGTCGCAGGCGACGCTGCACGGCTCTGCCGGCATTGCCGTGCCAACCATGGTCTCCACGCTCGCCATCAGTTGCGTGTTCACTTCCGTCGTCTTCCTCGAGGGGCCTGCGAAGTTTTTGTTTACGCCGCTCGGGCTTGCCGTCGTGTTCGCTATGCTGGCGTCCTATGCTCTATCGAGGACGTTGACCCCGATCATCATTGGTCTTCTGCTCAAGGGCGAGCATCATGGTCCGTCGGATGGCGCTTCGACAAACTGGTTCGCCCGCTTCCACCGTGCCTTTGAGCGCGCCTTCGAGCACATGCGCGAGGGCTATGCTCGACTGCTTAGAGCACTGCTCGATCACCGGCTTGCTGTCCCGGCCACTGGCTTCCTGATATTCGCGCTCGGAGCTGCAATGCTGGTGCTGGTCGGACGCGACTTCTTTCCGGTCATCGACGGAGGGCAGATCAAGCTGCACGTCCGCGCGCCCGCTGCAACCCGTATCGAGGCGACCGAGAAGATCTTCCAAGCGGTCGAGAACAAGATCCGGGAGATCATTCCCGAGCACGACCGCGATCTCATCGTCGACGATATCGGGATACCAGCGCGTGCATATAACCTCGCATTCACCGACGGATCGACCATCAACTCCAATGACGGCGTGATCCTGGTGGCCCTCAAGGAGGGACATGCGCCGACCGCCGGCTACGTGCGCAAACTGCGCGAGGCGCTGCGGGCCGCATTCCCCGAGGTGACCTTCTATTTTCAGGCGGCCGACATGGTCACCCAAATTCTCAATTTCGGCCTGCCGTCACAGATCGACGTTCGGACCGTCGGCTACGACCGGACGACGAACCTGCGCGTGGCCAAGGAGCTTCGGCGGCGCATGGCTGCAATCCCCGGCATCGCCGATGCGCATCTCCAGCAGGAGGTTGATGCCCCGGCGTTCATGGCCGAGATCGATCGGGCACGCGCGACCCAGCTCGGCCTTAACGCGCAAAGCATCGCCAATAATATGAATATCAGCCTGAGCTCGTCCGAGCAGGTCACGCCCAATTTCTGGACCGATCCGGCATCGGGAATTCCCTATTACATTGCGGTCCAGACGCCCGAGCACCAGGTGAGCTCGCTCGGTGAGCTCGCCAACACGCCGGTCTCGACTGCGCTCTCCGCAGCAGGCCCACCGATACCGGGTCTGCTCAGCAATGTGGCGACGTTTACCCGCGACAGCGTCCCAACCAATTCCAATCAGACGAACATTCAGCCCGTGTACGAGGTCTATGCCAGCGTGCAGGGCCGCGATCTCGGCAGCGTGTCCGACGACATTGGCAAGATCGTCGCCGACCTGCAAAAGCAGCTTTCGCCCGGCAACTCGATCCAGGTCGTCGGCCAGATCCAGAGCATGAACGATGCCTTCCGGGACCTTGCCATTGGATTGTTGTTCGCCGCCGTATTCGTCTATCTGCTCATGGTCGTGAACTACCAGAATTTCGGTGATCCATTCGTTGTGATCCTGGCGCTGCCGGCGACCCTCTGCGGCATTCTCACGATGCTGTTCATCACGGGCACGACTCTCAGTGTGCCCTCCCTGATGGGCGCGATCATGGCCGTCGGCGTCGCCTCGGCCAATTCCATTCTACTGGTCACATTCGCGCGCGAGCAGCAGCTCGCCGGCAGGACGGCCTTCGAGGCTGCGATCGAAGCGGGGCACACCCGAATTCGCCCCGTGCTGATGACGGCGGCCGCGATGATCGTGGGCATGATCCCGATGGCGATCGGCGGCGCCGGCGAGGAGCAGAACGCCGCGCTGGCGCGCGCCGTCATCGGCGGGCTGCTGTTCGCTACTCCCACGACCCTGCTGGTCGTTCCATACCTGTTCGCAATGCTGCGGAAGGGCAACGACGGCAAGACGGCGCACGGTGTATTCCAGGAAGAAATCCATGCGTGACGTTAAAACCTCATATAGCCAGGGCGAACCGGTCGGCGATACCGCGACTGGAAAGCCGCCGGAGAATCGTCCCAATGGACGGCGCCGATGGGGAGGGCGGCTGCTCGCGCTCGGCGCGTTCCTCTTGCTCGGCGGAGGGCTCGCCTTTGGCGCCACGCGCTACTATACGCAGCACCGGGAGGTGATGGCGACCGCCGAGCAGCGTCGCAACTTCATACCGAACGTGCGCGTGGCAACGGTACGGCCAAGCAACCGCATCACGCTCGTCACCCTGCCTGCCACGACCTTGGCATTCTCGGCCGCGAACCTGTTTGCCCGCGCCAGCGGCTATATCGACAAGCGCAATGTGGATATCGGCGACCGCGTAAAGGACGGGCAGCTACTGGTCCAAATCAGAGCCCCGGAGCTCGATCATCAGATCAGCCAGAATGATGCTACGCTGGTTCAGCTCCAGGAGACGCTGATCCAGGCGCAAGCGAATTTGGAGTTGGCGAAGGTGACATGGGACCGGGACCGACCACTCGTCGGGCAAGGCTGGGTGACGCAGCAGCAGGGCACGATCGACGTCCAGACGGTCAAGGCGCGAGAGGCCGCAGTGCGCCTCGCGGAAGCCAACGTCAAAGCACAGGGGGCCCTCCTCAAGGTTCTCAATCAACAGAAGGCGTATCAGAGCGTCGTTGCTCCGTTCGACGGCGTGATCACCGCGCGCAACATCGACGTCGGCAGCCTCGTGCAGGCCGATGCGGCGAGCGGCACGTTCATGTTCACCATCATGCAGAGCGACATGATCCGCACGCAGGTTTATGTCCCGCAGGACCAGGCATTCGACGTGGCGCCGGGAGTTGACGCGGTCGTTCGCGTTCCAGAGCTGTCCGGTCGCACTTTCCCCGGCAAAGTGACGCGAATCGCCGATGCGCTGGATCCTGGTACGCGCACGCTGCTGACCGAAATCGACGTTCCGAATCCAGACGGCGCGCTGAAGCCCGGGACCTATTGCACGGTCGAGCTTCACGTTCCGCATGACACGCCGTCTGTTCTGGTGCCTGCCGAGGCGATCATTTTCAATCGCGACGGCCTGCAGGTCGCCGTGGTCGAGGGTGGTGACGCCCACATCCGAAAAGTGTCCGTGGCACGGGATTTGGGAACGCAGGTGGAAGTACGCGACGGCGTCAAGGAAGGTGACGTGGTCGTCCTCAATCCCCAGGTCGACCTCGTCGAGGGCAGCAAGGTGAAAGCCCAACCTCAGACCGCCGAGGCGCGCAAGTAGATCGCGCCACGGACTCGGTGTGCACCGCCATATGCGGTCACGTTCAGATCCGAGAGGCTCCTGACCGCCTGCTGGTCGAAATTGCGTTAGGTTGACTGGAATTGCGGAATTGCGATCGACGTACCGGAGAAGCATGCCATCGGCGACGGGTTAATTCCGCGAAGCGCACCATATTGATTGATGCTTAGGCACGGCAATAGAAGGGTTCGTCATGCGACCATTCACAAGCGTCCTCGTTGTCATCATGCTGGCAGTCGCTCCGGTCACGGCGGCGAGCGCGCAGGTAACTCAACAGCAGCTACAATCAATTCCTATGGTGATCCCTCCCAGTATACCCGATACCAGTGCTTTGGACGGCCGCATACCTGCGCCGTTGCAAGCACCTCTGCAGCCGCCGACCGTCAACGGACCGGTGTCGCTTACGCCCCTACCCGCGCAGCCGCCCGCGCTCGCTCCTCCGCTGACGCAAGGCGCGGCCCCTTCCGTTTTTCAATCCCAGGGGGGTCCTTCCGTTTTTCAATCCCAGGGGGGTCCTTCCGTTTTCCAATCCCAGACGGGTCTTTAGCGTCAACAGTTTTCGCCCGCCGGCGGACCAGCGAGCCCTGTCGCTTCTGCAGAGCGTGTTCTGCTCGAATCGAGTCACACATTCGGTGAGTGTCGCCACCACCTATGGAGAGATGCCATGCGTCTGCCGCTGATTTCGCCCGCCGACCTCACGCCTGAGCAACGCCCCCTCTACGAAGACATGCGCCGCGGCATCGAAACGAACTTTAAGGGCTTCAAGGCCATCGCCGTAAGCGGTGAGCTTGTCGGCCCCTGGAACCCCTGGCTGCATTTTCCGAAGTTTGGCGGTCCCGTTTGGGAACTGGTGAAGGCGCTCTCCACTTCGCCGAGCTTGCCGAAGCCCGTGCGCGAAGTCGCGATCCTCGTGACGGGGGCACGATTCCGCTCGGCCTATGAAATCTATGCTCACGTGCTCGTCGCTGAGGCCCGTGGACTGCCCGACGACAAGATCGCCACGATTGTGGCTGGCCAGCGACCGAGCGATCTGAGCCGGGGAGAGGCGGTCGCCTACGATGTCGCCGCGGCGTTGGTCTCAGGCGGGCTACTGCCGGAACTGACCTACCGTCAGGCCGTGGCACTCTTCACCGAGAACGGCACGGCAGAGTTGATCAACCTGATTGGCCTATACTGCGCCGTCTCCGTCACCCTGAATGGGTTTGACGTGCCCATCCCCGACGATGTGCGAAGCTGATCAAAAACGCGAATACCCTCTCGTCTCCAAATGCCAACGCTTGCGGCCTAACACATTCGCAAGACGTTAATGCCCTGGTCTTCAAGTGATGATATTCGACAAGCTGTGAGGCCGCGCTCTCCGGCGCGGCCGATTGCGGCGCAACAGTCGATGGCAAATGTGAACTCGAAATAGCTGAGCTATTGAATCTTCGCCGGTGCCCCCGGAAGCACGGCCGCCACGCCTTCTGGATTGATGTTGAAGGCCAAGAATGTCAACGGCTCATTGCCCGGGTTGCCCCATTGGTGCACAAGGCCGAACGGTTCATAGATCAAGACGCCCGGTCCCTTTGCCTCTGTCTTTCCGTCGACCGTGTTAGCCCCGGTGCCGGAGATGATGTAATATAGAGCCGCTCCTGACCGGTGGTGTGGCGGGTTGGAGGGCATCTGCGCCGGAAATGTCACCCTCGTCAGATTGAGATCATAACCCCCGGGCTTCAGGTCGGGGATCGGTGCGGGCGTGCGATATAATTCCTTTACGGCGGCAGGTGGCGTCGCGGCAGGCCGATCCAAGTCCGCAGCCGGGACAAGGAAGAAGTGGAGGAAGGTCGATGGCCTTTCGGCTCCCGCCCTCAGCGTCGCCGTCTTCCCGGCAGCGATGACCAGCGCCTCTCCGGCGCTTAGCATTCTGGTCTCTCCGCCCACCGAGATTTCAGTCGATCCTGAGATCTGATAGAGGATGCCGTTGGCTGCCAACGCGCCACTCTTCTCGCCTGGCGTAAGGGTGACACTCACTGCTCTGAAATGGAGCGGCACGTCCGTCACGGTCGGCAATTTGGTGGCGGCGACCGCTGTTCGGGTGATAGCCGGTGGAGCTGGCGTGGTTTGTGCAGTTGCGGAGGCGGCAAGTGCCACCGCGCCGAGCAGCTGTATTCCGATTGTCCTGAACCACATGATCGCTTCCCAGTTCAAGGGATAATCCGCGCACTATACGCGCTCCAGGCGGCTATTGAAACGGGCATGGATCTGGACGGTCGTAACGCGACAGATTTTCGGCTATCGATGCGAGCAGCCCTGATTGCGATCGCCGTGGCGCTTTTGGCCGGCCTGAGCGGGACATGTGCAGCCATGAGTGACGCCGAGCTCGAGCGGGTGATTACACGCGAAATAGCGCCAATGGCGGACGGCGTCGGCGGCGCCGCCGTTGCGGTGCGCATGGATGGGCGGACCACGTTCTTCAACTACGGTTGGGCAGAGCGCGCAAACAAGCGGCCGATTACATTGGATTCGCTGTTCAACGTCGCTTCTATACGCAAGGTGTTCGAAGCCACGCTGCTGGCGCAGGCCGTCAACCTGGGTGCAGTTGCTCAGACCTGCAAGAGGAGATCGCGATGACGAGGGACATCTACGAAGACGGCCTAACGGTTCGGCGCAAGATGCTGGGCGATGCCTGGGTCGACCGTTCGCTTGCGAACCGCAACGACTTCAACGCCGAAATCCAGCAGCAGATCACCCGCCAAGCCTGGGGCGAAGTCTGGACGCGGCCGGGCATCGATCTGAAGACGCGCCGCTTTATGGCCATGTCGATTATGATCGCGCTGCGCGCGTGGGACGAATTCCGCTTGCACGTGCGTTCCGGCCTGACTCAGGGCGACCTCACCAAGGACGAGCTGAAGGAGATCATCATCCAGGCGACCGCTTATTGTGGCGCCCCCGCGGGTAACCACGCCATGCAGCAGGCAGAGCTGGCGTTCAAGGAAATGGCGAAGTAACGCCCGGTTTTATTCCAGCTTGATTCCGGCGGCCATGATGATAACTGATGGGCACCGAGAGCCCGAGCCGGTGCAATGCGTTGACGCCGCAAAGCTATTCGGGATCGGCGCCTAGCATGGCGGGGAAATCCGACGGCACGGGCATCGGCCAAGCGGTCCGGCGCAGGGAGGACCTGCGAATGGTTACCGGGCAGGGATGCTACACTGACGATCTGAGCTTGCCTGGTCAGGTCCATGCGGCCGTTGTGCGCTCGCCGCACGCACACGCAATCATCCGCTCGGTCGACAAGACGGCGGCCCTGGCGCTGCCGGGAGTCATCACCGTCCTGACCGGCAAGGATTGGCTTGCGGACGGCATGAAACCGACGCCGATCAAGACTTTCTCGTTTCACCCGGCCGAGGTCCCACTGATCAACACCGATGGCTCACCGCCGTTCATCGCGCCGGACTTTCCACTGCCGAAAGACAAGGTGCGCTTCGCCGGCGAAGCGGTCGCCATCGTGGTCGCGGAAACGCTTGCGGCGGCAAAGGACGGTGGCGAGCGTGTCGTGATCGACTACGTTTCGCTGCCGTGCGTGACCTTTGCGCCCGATGCCGCAAAATCTGGCGCGCCCCTGCTTCATGAGCACCACGGCTCGAACGTTTGTGTCGATGCGCTTGTTGGCGATGAGGCGGCGAGCGAAACAGCTTTCGCCCGCGCCGAGCACATCGCCAAGCTCAGGACTTGGGTGCCGCGGGTGGCCGGATCACCCATGGAGCCGCGTGCCGCGCTCGCCCAATACGACGCATTGAGCGGTAAATACACGCTCTACACCTGCAGCGGCTCGACGCGACGTCTGCACGGCGAGCTTGCGGCTGCGCTCTGCGTGCCAGATGACAAGCTCCGGCTGGTCATTGGCGACGTCGGCGGCAATTTCGGCACCCGCGGCCAGATTTTCGCGGAACAGATGCTGGTTGCCTGGGCAGCGCGCAGGGTCGGCCGTCCGGTGAAATGGACATCGGACCGCAGTGAAGCGCTGCTCAGCGACTACCAAGGCCGCGATCTCGCGGTGGACGCGGAACTCGCGCTCGATGCCGAGGGTAATTTCTTGGCGATGCGCGGTGACAACGTCGGTAATCTGGGCGCGCGCACCGGCAACTACTCGATGGTCCAGAAGGGCGTCGAGATCATGTCGAGCATCTATCGCGTACCGGCCGCGCACTTCCGTGCCCGCTGCGTGATGAGCAACACCGCGCCTACGCGACCCTACCGCAGCGCCGGGCGGCCCGAAGTGGTGTTCGTGATGGAGAGGCTGATCGATATCGCCGCGCGCCAGTTCGGTTTCGATCGCATCGAACTGCGCCGCCGCAATCTCATCTCGCAGCAGGAAATGCCGTACACAAATCCATTCGGGATGGTCTATGACAGCGGCGCCTATCACGATGTCATGGAAAAGGCGCTGGTGCTTGCCGATTGGAGCGGGTTTCCGGCGCGCAAGACCGCGGCCCGGAGACTCGGCAAATATCGTGGCATTGGCATCGCTAACTACGTGGATACTGCAACCGGCATTCCGCGCGAGCGCGCGGAGCTCACTGTACACCCCGATGGCCGCATCGACGTCATCATCGGCACCGTATCGAATGGACAGGGGCACGAGACGAGCTTCGCTCAATTGCTCAACGAGTGGCTCGGTGTCCCAATCGAAAAGGTACGGCTGCTTACCGGCGACACTGACTTTGTCAAAGTCGGCGGTGGCACCCATTCCGGCCGCGGCATGCGGCTCGGCAGCATCGTGCTCTGGAAGTCCTCGGGCGCGATCATCGAGAGGGCCAAACGCGTTGCGGCACTGCTCATGCAGACACAGCCCGAGGGAGTCGAATTCCATGAAGGACGCTTCAGCGCCAAACAGGGCGGTGGTTCGATGACGCTTGGCGAGGTTGCAGCTGCGATGACCGAGCGCGCCGATTTGCCAGATGAGCTGCGCGGGGCGCTGACCGGAGTATGCGATGAGACCGTGAACGATGCGAGTTTCCCATACGGCTGCCACGTCTGCGAGGTCGAGATCGATCCGGATCTCGGAACTTGGCAAATCGTGCAGCACACCGGCGTTGACGACGTTGGCCGCGCCGTCAACCCGCTGATCATCCACGGCCAGACCCACGGTGGCATGGCGCAAGGCATCGGGCAGGCGATGCTGGAGCAATGCTTCTACGATGCAGCGAGCGGGCAGCTCCTGTCGGGCTCTTTCATGGACTATGCGATGCCGCGCGCCGATATGTTGCCGTTCTACACAACCGAGATCAGCGAAGTGCCCTCGACAACGCATCCGCTCGGATTGCGGCCGGCCGGCGAGGGCGGCACCACACCGGCGCTTGGCGTTGTGGTCAACGCGATCGTGGATGCATTGGCCGAGCTCGGCGTCGATCATATCGAGATGCCGGTGACGCCGGAGCGGATCTGGCGGGCGATACGCGGCAAGCCGCAGCGCTCCAGACAGTTGCCCGATGAGATTGAACAGGAGCGGTTCGGGCGTCAGTAGAGACCTACTGAGGTTTCGCGTCCGCGTCCTTCAGGATCGCTGCAAACCGTTGGATCTCGGCGCGCAGAAACACGTCGAATTCCTGGGATGACGCGATAGACTTCACCCAGCGCCGGCGAAGATGCACAGATCGCAAGGGCAGCAAAAGCCACGGCCTTCCTGAGCGCAGCACACGGGCGGAATAGCAACGGCCAATGCATCGGCATTTCTGCGCTGATGATCAGTCGAGTTTGATGCCGACTGACTTGATGAGCGCGCCCCATCGGGCGATTTCCGACTTGAGCAGCTTTCCAAGCTCCTCGGGCGAAGAACCTCCAGCCACGTAGCCGGTTTCTGCCAGCTTGTTTTTGATCGCTGGCTCGGCCAGCGCCGTATTGGTATCAGCGCTGATCTTGCGGACGATCCCAGGTGACGTCCTGGCCGGAACAAACAGGGCCTGCGACGACACAAATTCGTAACCCGGGACATGCTCGGCGATGGTGGGCGCATCCGGGGCTGCCACATTTCGCGTCCGGCCAGTGCTCGCCAGGAGGCGAACCTGTCCCGACCGCGAGTACGAAAGCAATGTGCCGCTGCCGAAATAGCAATCGACGCGGCCCGGTATGAGGTCCGTGAAAGCAGGCGCTGCGCCCCGATAGGGCACATGCGTCATCTTGATGCCGGCCATCTGCAGGAACAGCATTTCGGCCAGGTACGGCGCACTGCCAGTGCCTGGCGATGCCATCGTGAGTTGACCCGGTCGGGATCTGACATAGTCGATGAATTCTTCAACGGAATGCGCCGGTGAGGAGTTCGGCACGAACATGAAATAGTCCACCCGGGCGACAAGCGAGACCGGCGCAAAATCCGCAATCGCATCGTAGCTCAGCTTGTTATAGAGGCTGCTGTTCGCTGCAATGGCGCCGGGGTCGAACAACACGGTATAGCCGTCGGGATCGGACCTTGCGACGTATTCGCTTCCGATGTTGTTGCCGGCGCCTGGCCTATTCTCGATGAACACCTGCTGGCTCCACATCGCTGAAAGCTTTTCGGCGAGCATGCGCGCGACAATATCCGTCGGACCTCCCGCCGCGACCGGCACAATGATGCGCACGGGTTTCGTCGGGTAGCCAACCGTCGCCGTCTGCGTGCGCCCCTCCCGGATGAAAAGGTTCGGCGCAAATGCCTGGATGGCGGAGAGGCCAAACAAGTGGCGACGGGTGAACATGATCATAGCTCCCGCTGGCTCCATTCTTACATTTTGTCTAATAAACGACGTTGGTAGTCCACTTTGGCAGCTCGTGTTCGTGCCGGGAGCGCACATAAATCAGGTCAGATATTCGACCACCTCATCGGCGCGGGCGAGCAGTGTCGCCGGAAGTTCGAGGCCGAACGCTTTTGCTGTCCTGACATTGATCGCAAGCTCGAATTTAGTCGATTGTATCACGGGTAGGTCACGTGAGGATTGGAGTGACCCCGCGATGTCCGCTGTACCTCGGATAGCTGCAGAACTAATGCATCGCAACGATCTGCCGCTTCGTGCTAGCGGACAAACTACCATCACTCGATTCAAGCGTGCTCCAAAGCATATTTGCGGCAATGTTCAAGGTAGGCTCGCTCATGATCGGCGAGAAGTTCTACGATGCTGGTCCAAAGCCAAGTCGGAGCATCCAACGAGCTTGAACGGTTGCGCTGAAGGTCCTTTTGCCACTCCGTTCGAGTTTGTGCATCCATTTGTCGGCTGTGCGCCTTACCCACTACGGCGGCCAAATATAGGGCTACCTTCATCGCTTCATCGCGGGTCAGTTGCTCGATTTCGACCTTGAGATCCTGCGGAAGAAGCTCGCGCACAAACGCCGCCTTACCCGAAAGTTTCACCGCACGCATACGCTTCCCGAGAAATGGCGAAAGATAGCGCGCCCCTTCTACCACCCGTTCGGCTTGGTCAGCTGGCATCTTGACGCGCGCGGCCCGCGGCGCTGCCGTCTGTGCGGCTTCTTTGATGTCCATGATACAGTACGGGGAGCCTTTGGCCTTCTTACTTCCGATCTGAAGAAGCACGGCATACCGCAGTCGACCGAGCGAACTGCACCCCTTGATCCAATATGCTGCATCCAGAAGCTTCACGCGCGCGTCGTCATCTCTCGACCGCAGCATGGTGGCAAGTTTGCTCATCTCCTCGGTCTTGAACAGCTGTTCTATTTCACGCTTCTCGGCCTTCGAGATGGGCCAAAATCGTTTTCCGAGCGGGATGGCGGGTCGCGCGTCCTCGAACCGGTCCTCTGCGAGAGTCTCCCATGATGCGGCCACAGCCTGTTTGGTCACCAGCCGGAGTGATTCCGGCATCGTCATATCGCTCTCTTCGTGGAAGTCGGGTTCAAACGACTTTTCATATCCGTCCATCATCTGTTCGAGCATCTTGGCTGTAGTCACGCCAGACAAGTCTGAGCCACGCGCGGCAGATGCAAGCGAGAGCCCCAACCGAATGAGGTCGTGAGCGGGATTACCAAGGACTGTTTGATCAAGATCGCGGATCTGGATCTCGATCTGACCAGACGCATTTGCCAGCGGTCCCAGGTTTCCGACGTGACAGTCGCCACAGATCCAAACGGGCGGACCGCTGGGAAGGGATCCGTTCTTCTTACCTTCAAGCCATTCATAGAATTTGACGGTATTCCCACGGACGTAAGCGTGGGACGACCGCGACATTTTAAGATTTCGGATCTTGTTAAGGGTTGCGGTACGCGCATCTGGGCGCGCGAACTTCTCTACTGTTGCCACTTTCGACTATCCTCCATCACACGGCCCTTTCGGAAAGAAACGAATCTTCACGTCTCGCGCCGAGAAAACGATCGGCACCATCGCAGGCTACTGCGCGCGCGCAACGATAAGCCACACCGCCGCGCCGCCGATCGCAGGTTATCAATTGCCGCCATCTGATTGTGACCGGCATGTATCCCTACCGTGAGAGGGCTGCCTAGTGAAGGGAACGATAGCATGCCGCGAGCATGCAGTCTTCACGTTCGGGAAGGATGCAAAGTCAGCGCTTTCCGCTTGGCCGTTTAAATCTCTTGTGGGGTCATGCAGAGACTAAAGTGCGTTGCCAGGGTCCGCTCCACCTCTATGAACAGATGCAGGTCGCGATGACTCGTGGGGTCTCCTGGGTGCCAGGAGCTGACATTGCGAGCGCGAATTTGTCGTCAACCTGGGAGAAAGGCGATGCCTGAGGCATCTGCAACCTTTTGAACTCGCGCGTCATAGAGCGCTTCGAGCTGCTCTTGCGTCAACACCTGCTCGACCGGGCCTTCGGCGAGCCGTTCGCCGCCGCGCAGCAAAAAAGCGCGATCAGCCGCACGCAGCGCATGGTTTGGATCATGCGTGGTAAACAGCACGCCGTGCCCGGAAGCCGCGAGCGCACGGATCTCGCGCATCACTTTTCCCTGGTTACCGAAGTCGAGACTGGCGGTAGGCTCATCGAGAACGATGAATTGCGGCTCCTGCGCGAGCGCGCGGGCGAGCAGCACCAACTGGCGCTCACCGCCTGAGATCATGGTGTAGGGCCGCTCGGAAAGCCGCGCGATGCCTAAGTGGTCGAGCACGGCTGCAGCCACCTCGCGGTCCTTCGGAGTCGGACGATGGAATAGATTGCCGTACGCCGTCCGACCCATCAAGACAACGGTTTCCACTGGGAACGCGAAGGTCGCCACATGGGTTTGCGGCACATAGGCGATGACGCGCGCACGCTCACGGATGGACCGGGCAGAGAGCGCATGGCCATCTAGCCGTACCTCACCTGCTTTTGGCGCTAGCAATCCAAGTAATGTCTTGAGCAGCGTGGTCTTGCCACCACCGTTGGGACCGAGCAGCGCCAGCACCTCTCCCTTTGCCAGCTTGACATCAATGCCCACGCCGACAACGCGGTCAGGATAACCGATGGTGAGGCCGTGGCCTTCGAGCATCATGACCAGGTCTTTTGCACGCTTGCCAGCAACCAGATGAAGAATGGCGTGCCTATCACGGCGGTGAGAATGCCGAGCGGGATCTCGACCTGTGCCATGGTGCGCGCAAGCGTATCGATGAGCAGCAGAAGGGCG